>Ga0256404_1000550_pt1 | contig 97979 bp, 84 predicted proteins | sample RumenRJG_01DNA_FD_185990 | JGI IMG/M metagenome (GOLD analysis project Ga0256404, IMG submission 185990) | Bovine rumen microbial communities from Lethbridge, Alberta, Canada - RJG_01 | ecosystem: Host-associated > Mammals > Digestive system > Stomach > Rumen | place: Canada: Alberta | collected... | reverse complement strand
TGAAGATCCGGATACCGGCGGATCGGCGAAGTAAAGTGACAGTAGTCCTTTGCCGCCAGTCCGAAATGTCCTTTCGGCGTCACGTCATAGCACGCCTGCTGCATCGTCCGGAGGATGACACGGCTGATCAGCGCCTCTTGCGGCTGTCCCTTGATGCCAAGGAGCGCCTGCTGGATTTCCCTCGGCGTGATTTTCTGCTTCTTCTTGTCGATCTCCACGCCGTTTTTCCGGACAAAGGCAATCAGTTCCTCCACCTTGTCGGGATCCGGTTCGCCGTGCACGCGGTAGAGGAAAGGCAGCGCCCGCTTCCGGTACTCCGCCGCCACCGTCTCGTTGGCCGTCAGCATGAAATCCTCGATGATCCGCGTCGCCACGGTAGCGTTTTCCGGGACGATCGCCGTCGGGATCCCCTTTTCATCAAGCTCGATCTTCGCTTCCGGGAAATCGAAATCGATGGCGCCCCGCTTCATCCGGCGCTTCCGGATCAGTCCCGAGACGGTCTCCATCCGTCGGAAGAGCGGCACATAGTCCTCGTAGCGGCGGCACAGATCCGGATCGTTTTTCTCCAGAATGTTCTCCACGTCCGGGTAGCTCATCCGCTCCCCGACCCGGATCACGGATTCCACGATTTCGTGTGCCGTCACGCGTCCGCCGCGGTCCAGCTCCATGATCACGCTCAGCGCCAGGCGGTCTTCCCCCGCGTTCAGCGAGCAGATCCCGTTCGAGAGCGCCTCCGGCAGCATCGGGATCACTCTGTCGGCGAGATAGACGGAAGTGCCGCGGCGCAGCGCTTCCCGGTCCAGCTGAGAGCTCTCCTGGACATAGTTCGATACGTCCGCGATGTGAACGCCCAGCGTGTACCCGTCTGGATGCTCCGTCAGCGAAACCGCGTCGTCGAGATCCTTCGCGTCCGGACCGTCGATCGTCACCAGCTGCCAGTCCCGGAGGTCTCTCCGGCCTTCGAAGTCACTGTCCAGCACATGATCCGGGCATCTCTCCGCCTGCCGCAGCTGCTTCTCCGAAAATTCCATCGGGAGGTTCTCGCCTCGGGCGATGGCGAAAATGTCCACCCCCGGGGCGTCGGCCGGCCCGAATACCTCCCGGACCGCTCCGACCGGATTCGCATGTCTTCCTCTTCCGTAATCCGTGATCTCCGCCAGTACCTTGTCTCCGTCCTTCGCGCCGTTCCGCGCCTCGTCCGGAATCAGCACGGTCCGGTTCAGCTTCAGATCGTCCGGGATCACGAGCATCACGTGACCGTCCCGCTCCGCGGTTCCGATCACTTCGTTCACACCGCGGGAGAGGATCCGGGTGACCGTCCCGGACTGCTTTCTGCCGTGTACCTTCGGAAGCAGCCGGACCTCCACCGTATCCCGGTCCCAGGCGCCGTTCGTGCAGTCCCGGCTGATATAGATATCGCCGTCCTTCCAGTTCTCATCCACGGGCCTTGCGAAACCGTACCCGCGGAGGTTCGCCATATAGACGCCCGTCACGATCCGGCCGGATGACGCGCCTTTTTTCCGCAGGGGACGCGTGTGTCTCACGACGGGAGAACCGTCACGTGCGACGTCCGTGATCTTTCCGGGTCCGCTTCCGTCTTTCATTCTCAGTCTGATATGTCTTCTGCTCATGTTCCGTCCTCTCCGGACAGCCGGTCTGGCTGCCCGTTCGTCATACTCAGTTCGGATGACAGACTGCCGCCGCACGCTGACCGCGCGTTCTTCCCGTCACGCAGTGTCTCACCCGAAGAAAAAAGCCTCTGCCCTTCGGCAGAGGCTCTTCTCTTTACTTGCTCAAGAAATTCATCGAAAGAACAATCGACAGAACGAAGAACACCGCAGCCATGACCCGCGTCGCCCTGACCAGTCCGCCTTCCATCGACCTGCCTTTGTTCTGACCCCAGTACGTGTCGGCCGCACCGGCGATGGCGCCGAGTCCGGCGTCCTTCCCCTCCTGCATCAGAACGATCACAGACAGGGCAATGCAGTCCAGCACATAGACGATGGTCAGTATGGTTCGAAGAACACCCATCAGACCTTACCTCCGAAACAGAAACAGTATGCCAAAAAACTGGAAATATTATACCACATCGGATTGAACGGCGCAAGCGTGTTGTTCTCCGCGCTTTCTTTCCCGGAGAAGCAGCCGCAGGCGCTCTTCCGGAAAAGGGCCGCCCGGCCGGCTATGAGGTACGGTCGCCCGCTCCCTGCCGTCCGGAACGGTTCGTCACCGCTCAATCAGAAGGGAGTGGCCAGTCATCTCGGCCGGCTGTTCCTTGCCCATCAGCTCGATCATCGTCGGAACGATATCGCAGAGACGGCCGCCTTCCGCAAGGCCGTACTTCGGATCTGCGTTCACCAGAATGAACGGCACCGGATTCGTCGTATGAGCCGTGAACGGCTCGCCCGTCTTGTAATCCACCATCTGGTCGCAGTTTCCGTGGTCGGCGCAGATGAACATCGTGCCGTCCACCTCCTTGATGGCCTCGACCGCGCGGCCCACACACTCGTCTACGGTCTCCACCGCCTTGATAGCCGCGGACTCGACGCCCGTGTGTCCGACCATATCGCCGTTGGCAAAGTTGATGATGATCACATCATACTTCCGGCTGCGGATCGCGTCCACCAGCCCGTCACAGACCTTCGGCGCGCTCATCTCCGGCTGGAGATCATAGGTGGCGACCTTCGGGGACGGAACCAGAATCCGGTCTTCGCCCGGGAACGGCTCTTCCACGCCGCCGTTGAAGAAGAAGGTGACATGGGCGTACTTCTCGGTCTCCGCGGTCCGGAGCTGGGTCATGCCCTGTTTGCTCAGCCACTCGCCGAACACGTTGTGCAGCTCCTGCTTCTTGAACGCCACCAGCTTGTTCCCGATCGTCACGTCATAGTCGGTGAAGCAGACAAAGGTCGTCTTCACCCGGTCGCCGCGGTCGAAGTGATCGAAGGCGTCGTCGCAGAAGCAGCGCGTCAGCTCCCGCGCCCGATCCGGACGGAAGTTGAAGAACACGACGGAATCGCCGTTCTGAATCGTCGCCACCGGCTTTCCGTCCTTTTCGACGACGAAGGGAACGATAAACTCGTCCATCACGTCCTTGTCATAGGACGCCTGCATTCCTTCCTCAGCTGAGGAGGCCTTGTCGCCGCGGCCGTTTGCCAGCGCGTCGTACGCCTTGACGACACGCTCCCAGCGGTTGTCCCGGTCCATCGCGTAGTAACGGCCTGACACAGACGCGATCTCGCCGACGCCGATCTCCGCCATCTTCTGCTCGAGGTCATGGATGTAGCCCTTGCCTGAATCCGGCGGCGTGTCACGGCCGTCCATGAAGCAGTGCACATACACTTTTTTGAGGCCGTTCCGCTTCGCGAGCTCCAGAAGACCGTACAGATGGTCGGAATGGCTGTGCACGCCGCCCGGTGAGACAAGTCCCATGAAGTGGATCGCGCTGTCATGTTCCTTCGCGTTCCGGACCGCGGCCAGCAGCTCCTCGTTCTCGAAGAAATCGCCGTCGTCGATCGCCTTGGAAATCCGGGTCAGCTCCTGATAGACCACACGGCCCGCGCCCATGTTGGTGTGGCCGACCTCGGAATTGCCCATCTGACCGTCCGGAAGGCCGACCGCAAGGCCCGACGCCGCGCCCTTCACAAAGGGATACTCGGCCTCCAGCCGGTCCATGACAGGCGTATTCGCCAGCGCGACGGCATTGTGCTCTCTGATCGGATTCAGTCCGTAGCCGTCGAGAATCATGATGACATAAGTTTTCTTATCCATTCAGATGTTCCTTTACCTTATAATGGCCACCCGGCGCCGCTTCATTTTGATGAGCATGCACCAGGTGGCTTTCCCTTCACCTGAATCCGCGCACCGCGCGGTCAGGCCGTGCTTCACTTCCTGTAGTTCACGATCTCGCCGAAGTCCGGCTTGAGGGACGCGCCGCCTACCAGACCGCCGTCGATATCCTCCTTCGCGAACAGCTCCGCTGCGTTGGAAGGCTTCACGGATCCGCCGTACAGGATCCGGATCTCCTCCGCCACCTCGTCGCCGTACAGCTCGCGGATCAGATCACGGATACCTTTGCAGACTTCTTCCGCCTGATCGGAGGTCGCCGTCTTGCCTGTTCCGATCGCCCAGATCGGCTCATAGGCAATGACCGCCTGCTTCGCCTGCTCGCCGGTAAGGCCGAGGAATCCGACCTTGACCTGCTGACGGATGAAGTCCATCGTGACGCCCTGCTCTCTCTGCGTCAGCGTCTCGCCGCAGCACATGATCGGGATCAGACCCTTTGCGAAGCACTGAAGCATCTTCGCGTTGACCGTCTCGTTCGTCTCGGCGAAATACTCGCGGCGCTCGGAGTGGCCGAGAATCACGTACTTGATGCCCGCATCCAGAAGCATGTCCGCGGAAATCTCGCCGGTGAAGGCGCCGCTGTCCTTGAAGTAAACGTTCTCCGCACCGATCTGGATATTGGAGCCCTTTGCCGCGGCCACCGCCGCCGGGATGTCAATCGCCGGCACGCAGAGCAGCACATCGACGGTGTCGCTCGCGCAGGTCGCCTTCATTGCCTCGATCGTAGCAGCCGCTTCGGACGGTGTCTTGTTCATCTTCCAGTTGCCGGCTGCGAGAATTCTTCTTGCCATACTTAATCCCTCCTTTTCGCCTGAGGCGAAAGTATCTGTTCAGTCCTTGTCGTCCGCCGCAGCCACGCCCGGAAGTTCCTTGCCCTCAAGGAATTCAAGCGAAGCGCCGCCGCCGGTGGAGATGTGGCTCATCTTGTCATGGAAGCCCATCTGGTTAACGGCCGCCGCGGAATCGCCGCCGCCGATGATCGTGGTCGCATCGGTGTCAGCCAGCGCCTGAGCGACAGCCTTCGTGCCGTTCGCGAGGATCGGATTCTCAAAGACGCCCATCGGTCCGTTCCAGACCACCGTCTTCGCGTTCTTCACCGCGTCGCTGTAGAGCGCGATGGTCTTCGGTCCGATATCCATGCCCATCCGGTCGGCCGGAATGCGGTCGATGTCGACAGTCTGCGTCTCGATCGGCGCGTCAATCGGATCCGGGAAGGAAGCGGTCGTGACGGCGTCAACCGGCAGAAGCAGCTTCTTGCCGAGATCCTTCGCCTTCTGGATCATCTCCCGGCAGTAGTCCACCTTTGTGTCGTCGCACAGCGACGTGCCGATTTCATAGCCCTGCGCCTTCGCGAAGGTATAGGCCATGCCGCCGCCGATGATCAGCGTGTCGCATTTCTCAAGCAGATTGTTGATGACGTTCAGCTTGTCCGCCACCTTGGCTCCGCCGAGGATCGCGACAAACGGACGAACCGGATTTTCGACTGCCTTGCCGAGGAAATCGATCTCCTTCTCCATCAGGTAGCCAACCACATGCGGTCCCTTGACGAATTTCGTCACGCCGACGTTTGAGCAGTGAGCACGGTGCGCCGTGCCGAACGCATCGTTGACAAAGACGTCCGCGATGGAGGCAAGGTCCTTTGAGAACGCGTCCTCGTTCTTCGTCTCCTCCGGGCGGAACCGGGTGTTTTCAAGGAGAATCACATCCCCGTCCTTCATCCCGCTGACCGCCGCGCGGACACTGTCGTCCACCACGACCGGGCTCGGAACGAATTTCACTTCCTGACCGAGCAGCTCGCTGAGGCGCTTTGCCACCGGCGCAAGCGTCTTGGTCTTCTTGTCCTCTTCTGTCTTCACCTTGCCCAGATGGCTGCAGAGAATCACTTTCCCGCCGTCCGCGATCAGCTTTTTGATCGTGGGGAGAGCCGCCACCAGACGGTTTTCGTCGGTAATCTGGCCGCCCTTCAGCGGCACGTTGAAGTCGCAGCGAAGAAGCACGCGCTGTCCTTTGACATTGATGTCATCCACGGATTTTTTGTTCAGTCCCATTTTCATACCTCCTGTTTCTGAGTCCGGCGCCGGCTGTTTTCCGACAGCCTGACGCTCAAAAAGGGTCCGGTCCTTGGAGACCGGACCCTTTCCAGGTCTGCATTCGTCAGATTACTTGTTCAGGAATTTGGCGAAATACTTGATCGTTCTGCACATATTGGATGTGAAGGAGTTCTCGTTGTCGTACCAGGAAACAACCTGAACCTCTGTGAGGTCATCTGAGACCGGAAGGACCATGGTCTGGGTCGCGTCGAACAGAGAACCGTAGGTCATGCCGACGATATCCTTGGAAACGATCTGATCCTCGTTGTAGCCGAAGGACTCGGTGGTGGAGGCCTTCATCTTCGCGTTGATCTCGTCAACCGTCACCTTGCCCTTGACGACAGCCGTCAGGATCGTGGTGGAACCGGTCGGAACCGGAACTCTCTGCGCGGAGCCGATCAGCTTGCCGTTCAGTTCCGGAACAACGAGGCCGATGGCCTTCGCAGCGCCGGTGCTGTTCGGGACGATGTTCTCAGCCGCTGCTCTGGATCTTCTGAAGTTGCCCTTTCTCTGCGGGCCGTCCAGAACCATCTGATCGCCGGTGTAGGCATGGATGGTAACCATGATGCCGGACTGGATCGGAGCCAGCTCATTCAGAGCCTTGGCCATCGGAGCGAGGCAGTTGGTGGTGCAGGAAGCCGCGGAGATGATGTTGTCATCAGCCGTCAGCGTCTCATGGTTCGTGTTATAGACAATTGTCGGAAGATCATTGCCGGCCGGAGCGGAGATCACGACCTTCTTGGCGCCTGCGTCGATGTGAGCCTGAGCCTTCGCCTTGGAGGTATAGAAGCCGGTGCACTCGAGAACGACGTCGATGTCAAGATCTTTCCACGGAAGGTTGTGAGCATCTGCTTCCTTGTAGATCGTGATCTTCTGACCATCGACAACGATGTAGTTCTCGCCGAAACTGACAGTATCAGCCTTCGCATAGCGGCCCTGGGAAGAATCATACTTCAGAAGGTATGCAAGCATTTCCGGAGAGGTCAGATCGTTGATCGCGACGATCTCAAAGCCCTCTGCCTGGAACATCTGACGGAATGCCAGACGGCCGATACGGCCAAAACCATTGATTGCGACTCTTACTGCCATAATCCTGAATCCTCCTGTATATAGTTATTAACATAAGTGTTACAGAATAACCCATAGATATTGTACATAAAGGCCTGATAAAATACAAGTTCTATTTTCCCCGGAGGCTTACAAATTTCGGCTCCCGGTGCTCAAACCAGACGTAATGGGTGAACCCGCAGGAAAGCAGAAGATCCCGGGCCTGCTCAAAGGCGAAGCCCAGCGAATACGGCTTGTGCGAGTCTGATCCCACGGTCACCAGCGTGCCTCCGAGCTCACGGTAGCGGCGGATGATCTCGGGGTGCGGGTTCGGAAAACCGAGCTGCTTGCGGATGCCGGCTGTATTCACCTCAAGCGCGATGTTGTACCGCACCAGAAGCTTCAGGATCTCATCGATCACATCGCCGTACTCCCGCCAGCTGTATGGCCGGCCGAGCTTTCTCCCGTATCGGACGATGTAGTCGAGATGACCCATGCTGTCAAATTCGTGAAATGCGCGCAGATCGGCGAGCGTCTCCTCGAAATACGCCCGGTAAATTTCCGTCTCGCTTGCACCCTCGAACGTCTCGGGATAGTAAGGGTCCATTCCGCGCACGAGGTGCTGCGATCCGATGACGTAGTCGAACGGTCTGGAGGCGAGAAGCTCGTGATAGCGCTCAGCCAGATGCGCCTGAAGGCCCAGCTCCACGCCGATGAGCACGCGTATCTTCCCCCCCCAGCGCTGCCGGACCGATTCCATCGTTCTGAAATAGTCGTCCGTGTCAAAATCAAAGACCAGTCCTTCCACCGGATAGTCCCAGTCGATATGGTCCGTGAAACAGATGGCGGGAAGACCCGCTTCGGCCGCCTTTCTCACAACCTCGTCCGGATCGGCCTCAGAGTCGGCCGAAAACCGGCTGTGCACATGTATATCCGCTATCATCTCAGATGGTTCCTCCGCCAATCAGATACCCGTCTCTGTAAAATACAGCCGCCTGTCCGGGCGTGACGGCGCGCTGCTTCTCGCGGAACGTAAGCATCACGTTTCCGTCTCCGGCCGGTTCGATGACGGCCGGTGCGGCGCGGTGGTTATACCGGATCTTGGCCTTCACCCCCATCGGCTCCCGAAGCTCCGGAACCGCCATAAACCGGACGTCATGAACCAGCACCCGGTCCGCAAACAGCGAGTCGTTATCCGCGAGCACGATCTCATTCGTCTCCGGCCGGATCTCACGGACGAACATCCGCCGTCCGAACGCGATGCCGAGACCCCTGCGCTGCCCCACCGTGTAGTGGATGATCCCGCGGTGCTCGCCGAGCACGCGGCCCTCCGTATCCACGAAGTGACCCGGGCGGCTCTTCCGCCCTGTCTCCCGCTCGATGAAGCCGGCGTAATCGCCGTCCGGCACGAAGCAGATCTCCTCGCTGTCCGGCTTCGACGCGACCGGCAGCCCGGCCTCCGCGGCGATGCGGCGGATCTCGCTCTTCGTGTAATCCCCGCAGGGCATGAGCGTGTGGGCGAGCTGATCCTGCGTAAGGCTGTAGAGCGCGTAGGTCTGGTCCTTCGACGTGCGCTCATCCCCGGCCGAGACGTGAAGTGTCCGCCGGCCGCCCGGCAGACGGACTACTTTTGCGTAGTGGCCGGTCGCGATGGCGTCCGCTCCGAGCGCAAGACTCTTGGTCAGAAGACTCTCCCACTTCACGAACCGGTTGCAGGCGATGCAGGGATTGGGCGTCCGCCCCGCCTCATATTCCCGGACAAAGTAATCGATCACCGAGGACTGAAACTCCCTGCGGAAATTCATGACATAATAGGGAATGCCCAGAATGCCCGCCACCCGCCGCGCGTCGTCCACCGCGCTCAGCCCGCAGCAGCCGCCCCGGCGCTCGACGCACGCGGCGGATTCGTCCTGCCAGATCTGCATCGTGACGCCGATCACCTCATATCCCTGGCGTTTCAGAAGATAGGCGGCCACCGAGCTGTCGACGCCGCCTGACATGCCCACGATCACCCGTTTCCCCAAGATACGCTCCTTTCTTCGCCGTCCTTCCTGCCTTCCGTCAGATGTTTCCCGGGAGCGGCCCGCCTCTGACGTGTATTCCGGGAAAACGGATCCCGTTTTTAAAAGACGGCGTTCCGCAGCCGCGCAGCGCATTCCGCGATGATGTCAGATGCCGCGTCGATCTCTTCTTCCCTCGTCTCGTGCGAAACCGTAAGACGGATGGAATTCATCGCTTCCTCCGTGCTCAGGCCCATCGCCCGGAGCACATGGGAAGGATCCAGAGAACCGGCCGCACAGGCCGATCCGGCCGAAGCCTCCACGCCGTGCATATCCATGGCGATCAGCAGCGATTCCGCGTCCACGCCGGGAATCCGGATGTTCAGATGTCCCGGCAGACGATCCGCGCCTCCCCCGTTGACGGCAGCATCCGGAAACCGCTCAAGCAGCCGCCTCTCAAGACGGTCACGAAGGGAAGACGTACTGCGGATCCGCTCCGTCATCTTCTCCGCGGCGATCCGCGCGGCCGTACCGAAGCCGACCGCGGCCGGCACGTTCTCCGTGCCGGCCCGCCTTCCCCGCTCCTGCGCTCCGCCGTGAAGAAAACTCCGGATCGGCACGCCGCTCCGTATGTACAGACAGCCGATGCCTTTCGGCCCGTTCAGCTTATGCGCCGAAACGCTCAGGAAATCCACCGGCAGAGAACGTACATCCATCGGGATATGGCCGAACGCCTGCACCGCGTCGGTGTGCATCCGCACGCCGCGGGCGCGGGCGATCTCCGCGATCTCGCCTGCCGGCTCGATGGTCCCCGTCTCATTGTTGGCCGTCATGACCGAGATCAGGGCGGTATCCGGGCGGATCGCGCTCTCCGCGTCGGCCGGATTCACCCGTCCTTCTCTGTCAACCGGCAGAACCGTCACATCGACTCCCTTCTCCTCAAGATAATGGGCGGTGTGAAGGACCGCGTGGTGCTCGACGGAGGAAACGATCAGATGACAGCTTCCTCTCTCCGCCAGCTGCATGCCGCATATCGCCGTCAGAACCCAGTTATCTGCCTCCGTGCCGCCGGAAGTGAAGTAAATCTCGGAAGGGGATGCGTGAATCAGGGACGCCACCTCGCCCCTTGCGCGGTCAACGGCGGCCCTCGCGGCCGCCGCGCTCTGATAGATGGCCGACGGATTCGCGAAGGAGTCCGTGAAATACGGCAGCATCGCCGCCTTCACCTCCGGCGCGGCCGGCGTTGTCGCCGCATAATCCAGATAGATCCGCCCGTTCAATTCGCGCACTCTTTCCGGTCGACGACGCCGGCCCGCTGCCTTTCCCGGCTCTCCTCCACCAGCTGATCCAGCGTGATGGAATCAACCGACTCCTCGATGGCCCGGTTCACACGTTCCCAGACGATCCGGGTGACGCAGAGATCCGCCTGGCCGCAGCTTCCGTCGTGATCCGTCCCGCCGCAAGTCACCGCATCGATGCTTCCTTCAAGCGCTCTTAATATGTCTCCGACCGAGATCCCGTCCGCCGGACGGGCCAGCTGATAGCCGCCGCCCGCCCCGCGTACGCTCTTGACGAGTCCGGCCGTACGAAGCCTTCTCACGAGCTGCTCCAGATAACTCTCGGATATCTGCTGCCGCTCGGCGATGCTCTGAATGGACACGGCATGCTCCGATTCACAGTGAAGGGCGAGATCGATCATAGCCCGCAGTCCGTATCTTCCTTTTGTAGATAGTTTCATTGCCCGTTTCGCTCCGGATAAAGTCGACTATTTTACTTTGTTTTCGTCGATACTATACCAGACCCGCGGTGCAAAGTCAAACCCGGCGGCAGGAACGGCCCGCGCGCCGCCCATACCGCCGGTGAGGGTGTTTCCCGGCCGGATCGCTCAGCTCCGCGGATGAGCATGCTCATACACGTCGCGTATCCGGTTCAGATTCATGTTGAGATAAAGCTGGGTCGTCGAGATGTCGGAATGCCCCATCATTTCCTGAAGGGAACGCAGATCCGCCCCGTTCTCGATCATATGCACCGCGAAGCTGTGACGCAGTGTATGCGGCGTGATATCCGCCTCGATGCCGGCTTCTCTCGCATATGTCTTCATGATCTTCCAGAAGCCCTGACGGCTCATCGGACGTCCCTGGCAGTTCAGAAAGAGAAAACGGTTCTCCTTCGAATGAGCAAGATGGTCCCGTGCCTGCTCCAGATAGAGCCGAAGGGCCTGCCTCGCCGTATTCCCGAAAGGAATCACCCGCTCCTTCGTCCGGTCAACGCAGGTGATGTAGTCCATCCTCAGATTGACGTTCTCCACCTGAAGTCCGATCAGCTCAGAGACGCGGATTCCCGTGGCATAAAGCAGCTCGAGCATCGCGCTGTCCCGGATTCCCTTGTCCGTCCGCAGGTCCGGCTGGGCGAGCAGCGCGCTGACCTCAGAGACCGTCAGGATTTCCGGCATCTTCTTCTCCGCCTTCGGAGGACGGAGATCCTCCGCCGGATCAGCGGAAACCAGATTCTGTCTCCTGAGATACTGGAAAAAGGCCCGGACCGACGCCACATTTCTCGAGATTGAGGAAGCCGCGTAGTGCTGGTCCTCCAGATCGAGCATATAGGCGTTCAGCTGCGTAGGCGTCACATCCTGCCAGCTGCGAATGTCCTGCCGTTCCTCCAGAAAGGCGCAGAGCTTCTTCAGATCACGCTCGTAAGACACCTCGGTATTGGCCGAGGCATGCTTTGTCCTGTGTATATAACGGATAAAATCGTAAATTGCATTCTCCATGAACGATGTGCCGCCATTCCTCATGTTTACGGTAAGAAAGCAATTCACCCTTCATAAATCGTTTACGCGTTGCCTTCCCCTTTATGATGCGTGAACGTAATTATATGCCCGAATGAGCGTAAAATCAAATGATCCGAAGCCCCTGAAAGCGTCCCCTGACCCCCTGTTCCGGCCTTTTCGGAGCATGAAAGCGCAACATCTCGTCCGATCGGATTCCGGTCAATCAAAATCTGGTAAAAAAATAAAAAAAGAAAAAGAGGAAAGATTTCTCTTCCCTCTTTTGGCATGCATGCTCATTTTGCGTAATCCACCACACGGCTTTCACGGATCACATTCACCTTGATCTGACCCGGATACTCGAGCTCCGCTTCGATCTGCTTCGCGATATCCCTCGCCAGGAGCACCATGTTGGCGTCACTGACCTGATCCGGAACCACCATCACGCGCACCTCGCGTCCGGCCTGGATCGCAAACGATTTCTCTACGCCCTTGAAGCTGTTGGCGATATCCTCCAGCTGCTTCAGCCGGTTGGTATAGGTATCCAGTGTCTCGCGCCGCGCGCCCGGACGGGCCGCCGAGATCGCGTCCGCCGCCTGTACCAGACAGGCGATCAGTGACGTCGGCTCCACGTCTCCGTGGTGACTCTCGACCGCATTGATGACCACCGCATTTTCCTTATACTTTCTGCAGAGATCCGCACCGATCTGAATATGGGACCCTTCGACCTCATGATCGATGGATTTGCCGATGTCGTGCAGAAGTCCGGCCCGTTTGGCAAGCCGCACATCGCACCCGCACTCGCCGGCCATAAGGCCCGCCAGCTGAGCGACTTCCACGGAATGACGAAGCGCGTTCTGACCGTAAGAGGTACGGAACCGCATCCGTCCCAGCAGCTTGATCAGCTCCGGATGGAGATTGTGTACGCCGACCTCAAAGGCCGCCTGCTCGCCGTCCTCCCGGATCTGCGTCTCGACTTCCTTCCGGGCCTTCTCCACCATTTCCTCAATGCGGGCAGGATGGATCCGGCCGTCTACGATGAGCTTTTCCAGCGCGATCCGGGCCACCTCCCGGCGGACAGGATCAAATCCGGACAGAACCACGGCCTCCGGCGTATCGTCGATGATCAGGTCCACGCCGGTCAGCGTCTCGATGGTCCGGATGTTCCGGCCTTCCCGGCCGATAATCCTTCCCTTCATCTCATCGCTCGGCAGCTGGACGACGGAAATCGTTGACTCCGCCACGTGATCCACCGCGCAGCGCTGAATCGAGTTCACGACGATTTCGCGGGCCTTCTTGTCCGCCTCATCCTTCGCCTGCTCGACCGCCTCACGGTACATCTTCGCGGCATCCGCCTTGATGTCGTCCTGGACGGACTTCAGAAGGAAATCCTTCGCTTCCGCCGATGTCATGCCGGAAATCTTCTCCAGCTCGGCGACCTTCTGTGCCTGCGTATCCGCGATCTGTCTCAGCCGTTTCTTCAGCTCCGCTTCCTTTGCCGCGTAATCCGCTTCCCGCTTCTCCATCGCATCGGTCTTCCGGTCGAGCGTATCCTCTTTCGACTGGATCCGTCTCTCCTGCTTGGAGATCTCCGCTCTCCGGTCTTTGATTTCACGGTCCGCATCGTTCTTCATCGAGAGAGTCTGTTCCTTTACCTCAAGAAGAGCCTCCCGTTTCTTCGACTCGGCCGCCTTGATCGCGTCGTCGATGATGCTTCTTGCCTTTTCCTCCGCGGTGCCGATTTTCTCCGCATCGATCTGGGTTTTTCTGGCAATGGCCGCTTTCCATGTAACCGGTAGCGCAGCAGCGAGAATGACTACGAACACCATAAGTACAACTGCGAATGGTGTCATAGGAGCACCTCCTTATTTAGTTTTCATTGTACATTCAGATTCAGATATACAACAAATAAACTATAGCTTTTTTGCGAATGACTGTCAAGGAAGAAACAGGCGCGTGAAAGCCGGCACATCCTGCTCCTCCCCCTCTGACGGATGTGCCGGAACCTCAGGCTCACTCTTCTTCTCCGAAGGAAAGCATTTCCAGCACCCGCATCACATCCGGTGCGGCGAATCCCTGACGCATAAGATACGCCGCCGTCTTTCTCCTCCGCTCCTCCGCGTCTCCGTGCAGCGTCCGGAGCTTCTTCTTTGCCAGACGAAGGATCAGGGGGCGCTCATCCCACCCGCCGGTCCGGGACAGCGCTTCCTCCACTTCATGTCCCGAAAGCCCCTTCTTCATCGTCAGATCCTGCACGATTCTGCGCCGGCTGCGGCTTTCCTTCATGATCTCGATGTAGTGATCGGCGTACCGCGCGTCGTTGATGTAGCCGTAGCCGCGCACATATTCCACCGCGTCGCGGACGGCCTCCTCATCGAAGCCCGCCCGGGCAAGTTTCTCAGTCAGCTGCGCCTCCGTCCGGTCCATGTCCGTGAGCAGCGCCAGCGCTTTCTTTCTCGCCCGGAGCCTTGTTTCCCGGTCCATCACATCTCGTCCGGAAGCGTCTCCGCGGACGGCTGCTGTGCCGTTTCATCGGCTGTCTCCTCCACGGGCAGTCCGTACGCGCCGCGCACTCTCTGCTCCACCTCTTTCATCACGTCAGGATGGTTCTCAAGGAAGAGCTTCGCGTTTTCGCGTCCCTGTCCGATCTTCTCGCCCTCATACGCGAACCACGCGCCGCTCTTGTCGATCAGTCCGTTCTCCACTGCCAGATCCAGAATGTCGCCGGACCGGGAAATGCCGCGGCCGAACATAATGTCGAACTGCGCTTCCTTAAATGGCGGCGCTACCTTGTTCTTGACGACCTTCACCTTTGTCCGGTTGCCGGTGACTTCACCGGCGGCCTTGATCGCCTCCACCCGGCGCACATCGAGCCGGACCGAAGCGTAGAATTTCAGAGCACGCCCGCCTGTGGTCGTCTCCGGGTTGCCGAACATCACGCCGATCTTCTCTCTGAGCTGATTGATGAAGATCACGATGCACTTGGTCTTACTCACCGCGGAAGTCAGCTTGCGGAGCGCCTGACTCATCAGACGGGCCTGAAGGCCCACGTGCGAGTCGCCCATGTCTCCGTCGATCTCAGCCTGCGGCGTCAGCGCCGCCACCGAATCCACGACAATGATGTCCACCGCGCCGGACCGGACCATCGTCTCGGCGATCTCCAGCGCCTGCTCGCCGGAATCCGGCTGGGAGATGTAGAGATTGTCGATATCCACGCCGATGTTCTTCGCATAGACCGGATCAAGCGCATGTTCCGCGTCCACAAAGCCCGCGATGCCGCCCCGCTTCTGAACCTCAGCGACCATATGAAGCGCGATGGTGGTCTTGCCGCTTGACTCCGGTCCGTAGATCTCGATGATGCGTCCCTTCGGGACGCCTCCGACGCCAAGGGCGATATCAAGCGAAAGCGAGCCGGTCGGCACCGTCTCCACATTCATGCTGGCTCTGGCGTCGCCGAGCTTCATCACGGAACCCTTGCCGAACTGCTTCTCCAGCTGGCCGATCGCCGCCTCCAGTGCCTTTTCCTTTTCTTCCTTCAGGGTGCCTTCCTTCGGCATCTCGTTTTTTTTCAATTCTCTTCTCCTTCTTGGGATCGGCTGCTGCCGAACAATTTGCTGTTCTGTACTCTACTACAGGCCATTTTTCCTGTCAACGATGCCTCTCTCCCCCCTCCTCCTCTCCTCCGTACCGTTTCTTTCTGTCACGCTTCCGTCAAGATCCACCGTTTCCCCCGAAACCATGTGGGACTGCCCTCTCCTGAAGGAGAAAGCAGTCCCATATCCGTCTTATCTTCAGACCGGCCGTCTCTCAGCCGATCAGCCAGTCATACAGCTCCTGATACTCGAGCGCGGAGTGCTCCCATGAGAAATCCTGCTCCATGGCGCGGTCGATCATCTTGTTCCACTCCCGTCTCTTGTCATAGTAGATCTTTTCCGCGTAACGGACCGTCCCCATCATCTCGTGCGCGTTGTAATTGCTGAATGAGAAGCCCGTTCCGGTTCCCTCGAATTCATTGTAGGGCTGCACCGTATCCCGGAGTCCTCCGGTCTCGCGTACGATGGGCAGCGTGCCGTAGCGGAGCGCGATCAGCTGGCTCAGCCCGCAGGGCTCAAACTGAGACGGCATCAGAAACGCATCGGAGCCGGCGTAGATTTTGTTCGCCAGCGATTCGTTGTAATAGATCTGAGCGGAAACCTTGCCGCCGTACTTCCAGGCGAAATGCCGGAACATGTTCTCATACTTCTCGTCACCGGTTCCGAGCACGGCGAACTGGACTGAATCCTGACACATCTCGTCCATCACATAGGCGATCAGATCGAAGCCCTTCTGGTCGGTCAGGCGGGAAACGATGCCGATCAGCATGGTCTTCGGATCCACGTTGAGACCGAGATCCGCCTGCAGAGCCGTCTTGTTTTTCACCTTTTCCTTGCGGAAAGTACGCGCGTCGTAATTCTGGTACAGGTTCGGATCCGTAGCCGGATTGAAGACCGTGTAGTCGATACCGTTCACGATGCCCCGGAGATCGTGCTCGCGGGCGCGCATCAGTCCGTCCAGCCCCTCGCCGTAATAAGGCATCTTGATTTCCTCCGCGTAGGAGCGGGAAACCGTTGTGATCGCGTTGGCGTAAACGAGGCCGCCCTTCAGCAGATTGCCGTCGCGCCGGAATTCCATCTTATCCGGTGTGAAGTAGTAATCCGGCAGCCCCACGATATCCTTCATGGTCTTTACGTCCCAGATGCCCTGAAACTTCAGGTTGTGGATCGTCATCACCGTCTTGATGCCGCGGTAGAACTCATTGTCCTGAAAATAAGCGTTGAGATACACCGGCACCAGTCCCGTCTGCCAGTCATGGCAGTGAATCACGTCCGGCCGGAAGTCAATGGTGGGAAGGATCGACAGCGCCGCCTTGCTGAAAAAGGCGAACCGGCCCATATCCCAGGGCATGCCCGCGTATGGCTTGTCCGACGTGAAATAGTCCTGGTTGTCGATGAAGTAGAAGTGGACGCCCTCATAGACGCACTCGAAGATGCCGACATAGCAGCTGTTCCAGTCAAAGTCCATATAAAAGTTGGTCTTGTACTGAAGCAGATCCTTCCACTTCTGCGCCATGCAGGAGTAGTAGGGCAGCACCACGCGACAGTCGAAGTAGCGGGAGTCCAGAGCCTTCGGCAGAGAGCCCACCACATCGGCGAGTCCGCCCGTCTTGATGAACGGCACGCTCTCGGATGCGACGAAGAGAATATTTTTCATGGTGTGGAAGCCTCCTTCACGTTCTCTTTGTTGTCCCTATTATGGCACAGATTCTGTGTAATGTCGACAGAGCGGCGCAATTTCGGCGTTCTTTACACGTCATTTTGCATAAAGACGGCGAAACTCCCGGCTCATCTGTATCATCTCCCTCGCGGAATTCAGCGTGTTCTCCGTGATCTCCGCTCCTCCGATCAGACGGGCCAGTTCGCTCACGGAAGCATCCTCGCCGAGAGGCTCGATCCTCGTGATCGCCGCTGTGTCGCTCACTTCCTTTGTGATGCAGAAATGCGTGTCGGCCATCGCCGCAATCTGGGGCAGATGGGTGATGCAGAGAACCTGATGCGCCCGCGCGACACATGCGAGCTTCTCAGCCACCTTCTGGGCGGTCCGGCCGCTGATTCCCGTATCCACCTCGTCGAAAATGATCGTATCCGTGGCATCGGTGTCCGCGAACATCGTGCGGATTCCCAGCATCAGACGGGACAGCTCTCCGCCGGACACCACACTGCGCAGTGGCCGGCGCGGCGCGCCCGGATTCGTCGAGATGCAGAAATCCACCGTATCCTGCCCGTTCTCCGTATAGGCGCCCGGCTCGCGGAATTCAACCGCAAAATCCGACCTCGCGAAATTCAGATCCGCGAACTGGCGCGACGCCTCCTGCGCGAACGGAACCGCCCACTTCCTGCGGACAGATGTGAGTGCCGCAGACGCCGCGGCCAGCTCCTTCTCCGCGGCGGCCAGCTCCCGCCGCTGCTCCGCCTGCCGCTCCTCATAGGCGTTCAGCCGTTCCAGTTCCTCTTCCTTCTCTTTTAAGGCATCGAGGACCGCCGTGACCGTCCGGCCGTATTTGCTCTTCAGGCGATTGACGGTGTTGAGACGTTCCTCCGTCTCCTCGAGCGACGTGCCGCCGTCCTCCAGCCCGTCGGCATAGTCGGCGAGACTCCGGTTGAAGTCGTTGAGAAGGCTGTCGATGCTGCTCAGCTGATCCGCCGCGCCGGCAAGCGCCTCGTCGTACTGCGCCACCCCCTCCAGCGTCTTCAGCGCTTCCCCGATCCGCTCTCCGGCCGCTTCCGGTTCGTCGTACCCCGTCGCCTCATGGACCGCGGTCACGGCCTCGGCGATCCTCCGGGCGTTGGCCAGCTTCCGGTACGCCTTCTCAAGCGCCTCGTCCTCTCCCTCCTGAAGACGCGCGTTTCGTATCTCGTCTGTCTCAAAGGTCAGGAAGGATATGCGCCGCGCCCGTTCCTCCTCCGTCATCGTCTCGGCCCCGATCGTCTTCTTCAGCCGGTGCCAGACACCGTAGCACCCGCGCACCCTGTCCTTCGCGGCTGCGATCTCTGTGCCGCCGTAGGCGTCAAGAAGCGAGAGCTGAACATCCTCTCTCAGAAGCTTCTGGTGTTCGCTCTGGCCGTGAATATCCAACAGCAGTGAGGCAATCCGCCGTACCTCCGCCGCCGGACGCGTCTCTCCGTTGACCCGGATCGTGCTCCGTCCGTCCTGCATTTTCCTCGCGATCAGAATCTGGCCGTCCTCCGGTTCCACATCCAGTCCGCGCAGCTCCGTAAGCGTCTCCGGACGGCTTACCTCAAACGTCAGCTCTGTCAGCGCCGTTCCCCCGCTGACCAGTTCCCGCGAGATGCGGCCGCCGAGCGCAAGCCCGATCGCGTCGACAATGATCGACTTGCCCGATCCGGTCTCTCCGGTGAGAATGTTGAGGCCTTCAGTAAAATCCACATCGATTTCCCGGATCAGGGCAAGATTTCTGACATGAAGATTTCTGAGCATTCCGTTTATCCCCCCGTGATGAGCCTGATGCGCCGGACAACCGCCGCCGCTCCGTCCGCCGACCGAGCTACCGCCATCACCGTGTCGTCGCCCGCGATGCACCCCAGCAGTTCCTTCCACCCGAGGGAATCAAGAGCCGCGGCCGCGGCCATCGCCATTCCGGAGGCTGTATGAATCACGATCATGTTGAGTGAGCTGTCCGCGGAGACGAAGGCATCCCGCAGCACCCTCTGATAGCGGTCTCTGCGGTCCTCCTCTTCGTCCGTCTTCGATGTATAGACCAGCCGCCCGTCCGCCCCCTGCGCCTTCCGAAGCTTCAGTTCCCGGATATCGCGGGATACGGTGGCCTGTGTCACGGAAAACCCCGCCCGGTTCAGCCGGGAAGCCAGCTCCTCCTGCGTCTCGATCTGCTCGGATGCGATCAGGCGCAGGATCTGTTCCTGTCTTGCGTTCTTCATCTTAAGACTCCGCCATCTTTTTTCTGAGCACTTCAAGAAAGCTGATGTTGTTGACGCGGATGATCCTGGTGCAGCGGTCCGCACGCCTGACCTCCACAGCGTCACCGGTATTCAGGCGCATCTCATGAGCGCCGTCGAAAAGCACCCTCGCCGCGCCCGGAACAACCCCGGTCCTGCCTTCTCCGATTTCCACACGGATCCGGTCCGTGGCCGGGAGCACGATGCTCCGTCCGGCGACCAGCGAATGCGCCGCGATCGGCGTCATCATGATCATCTCGCCCTCCGGAGAGAGGATAGGCCCTCCGACCGAGAGGGCATATCCGGTAGAGCCGGTAGGCGTTGACAGGATGATGCCGTCCGCGGTCAGCCGGTTCAGATACGCGCCATTCACATAGTTGAGAAACCGGTAGGACCGTAGGGGACGAAGTCCCTTCATATAAACATCGTTGAGCGCGACGTCATGAAAGATCGCCCTGCCCCGCTGGTACACGGTTCCTTCGAGCATCATCCGGCTCTCGATGGAATACCGGCCCCCGATCAGACGGTCCAGCGCCTCGGTGAGGCCGTCCCGCTCGATTTCCGCAAGATATCCCAGCGTCCCGAGATTGATGCCGAGAAGCGGAATCTGACGGTCGATCACGACCTTGGCGGCCCTGAGCAGCGTACCGTCCCCGCCGAGCACCAGCGCGCATTCCGTTCCGTCCGGAAGCTCCGCGCCCGTCGTCGAGACGACGCAGGTCCTGTCCCGGTCCGCCAGATAAGCGCAGATCATCTCCGCCGTCCGCTCCGCCTCCGGAATGCCCGTATTCCGGATGATCCCGAACCGTTCTATCTGCTTCATCTGGCATTTTCCTTTCCCGTCTTCACACATCAAGCGCCGCGTGCGCCTCCGCCACGGTCTTCCGGATCAAAGCCTCATCCACAGCCGGGGCGCCTCCGTTTTTCTTCAGAAGGCAGAGATACTCGATGTTTCCTTCCGGCCCTTTGACCGGAGAGAAGCTGATCATCGCCGGACTGAGTCCGACGGTGGGAGCAAAGGCCGTCACGTTCCGGATCACCTGGACATGCACCTCCGGGTCGCGCACCACGCCGTGGCGTCCGACCTGTTCCCGCCCCGCCTCGAACTGGGGTTTGATAAGACAGACGATCTCCGCGTCCTCCGTCAGAAGATCCTTTACCGGCCCGAGCACTTTGAGAAGAGAGATAAAGCTCACGTCGATGCTGGCGAAGGCACCCGCCTCCGGCAGATCGCCGGGCAGAACATACCGGATGTTCGTCTTTTCCATACAGGTCACGCGGGGATCGTTCCGCAGTGACCACGCCAGCTGTCCGCGCCCGACGTCAATTGCGTAGACATGAGATGCTCCGTTCTGCAGCATGCAGTCCGTGAATCCGCCGGTAGAGCTTCCGATGTCGAGACAGACCCGGCCCGCCACGGATACCGGAAAGACCTGCAGCGCCTTCTCCAGCTTCAGCCCGCCGCGGCTCACATAGCGGAGAGTATTGCCGCGTACCTCGATCGGAGCGCCTTCCTCGAATGGCGTGCCCGCCTTGTCGCACCGCTGTCCACCCACATAGACCGAACCGGCCATAATCAGCGCTTTCGCCTTCTCCCGGGACGGTGCGAGCCCTGCCTCTGCCATCAGGATGTCAAGCCTCTTCTTCATGGAGTTCCTCCGTACCGCCGTCCTCCGTGAGCACACGGATCTTCTTCTCATAGCCGTCGAGCGTCGCGCTGACGTCCTTCAGAAGCTTCATTCCCTCCTGATAGAGCCGGAAGCTCTCCTCCAGCGTCACAGCCGGATCCTCCAGCTTCTTCACCATCTCGTCGAGACGGCCGAAGCTCTCCTCAACCGAGAGCGCCGTCTCCGCCGGCATCATTTGTTCCAATCCCGTGTCCTGTCCGCCGTTCTTCATCCGACCGATCCTCCGATTGACTCTCACTGATCCAGGGAACCGCCTCCGTTCCCATGATCTCCGTGTGTACCAGTCCGTCCGACATGTACAGTCTGAGCGCGTCTCCGCGCCGCAGACCGCCGATTCCCGTCACGGCCCGTCCGTCCTCCGTTTCCGCGAAAGCATAGCCCTGACGGAGACGCGCCAGCGGGCTGATCCCGTGAAAGCGGCCCGCAAGAAGCGCAAGACGGCGATCCGCCTTAAGAAGCGAGGACCGCACGTCCTGATCAAATGTCCGCCGTATCGCTTCGCTTCGTTCAAAAGCAGAGGAAAGGCGGCTCTTCATAACCGCCCGCATCTCGTTCCGGACGGCTTCCGCCCTCGTTTCCGCCGCCCCGATCCGGCCGGACAATGCCCCCGTCAAAGCGTCCGCGCATTCATCCGCCCGGAGACGTGCGTCTCTTAACCGCCGGTCCGGAGCAGAACGGGCCAGAACCAGCCCGGCCCACCGGATTCTCTGACGGGCCGCCTCCAGCCGCCGGCTTACGCCCCGGTTCAGCGCCGTCCTGTAGGAATCCAGCGTCCCGGCAAACGCGCGGAAATCAAAGACAGCCAGCTCCGCGGCCGCCGACGGCGTCGGCGCCCGAAGATCTGCGACATAGTCCGCAATCGTGGTGTCCGTTTCGTGGCCCACTGCGGAAATCACGGGCGTACCGCAGTCGAAGATTGCCTGAGCCACTGACTCCTCGTTAAAGGGCCAGAGGTCCTCGATGGACCCGCCGCCGCGCCCGACGATAATCACATCCACTTTGCCGTCCAGCCTCCGGATTCCGCGGCAGATGCTCTCCGCCGCGCCGGCTCCCTGAACCAGAGCCGGGCAGAGAAGAATCTCCACATAGGGATTCCTTCTGGCCGCGACGTTTCCGATATCATGGATCACCGCCCCGGTGGGCGCGGTGACGACGCCGATCCGGCGGGCGTACCGCGGAATCGGCTTCTTGTACTGCTCCGCAAACATGCCGCGGGATTCCAGTTCCTCTTTCAGTCTGAGAAAACGCTCGTAAAGCAGGCCTGCTCCTGCCAGCGTGATCCGCTTTGCATAGAGCTGACAGCGCCCGTCGCGCTCGTAATAATCAATATTGCCGCTGACGACGACCTGATCCCCGTTTTTCATGGGGAAGGCCAGTCCGCGCCGGCTGCCCGCGAACATCACGCACGAGAGCGCGCCTGTTTGATCTTTGAGGGAAAAATAGATATGGCCGGACGAGTGATACTTCAGATTGGAAACCTCGCCGCTCACTTCCAGAGAGGCGAGCAGACCGTCCTGCCAGAAAAGCCGCTTGAGGTAACGGTTCACCTGTCCGACCGTGTAGATCCGTCTGGTCATCGGTCCGCCTCACGCGTCAGACGCCGGCGGTTCTTGCGATTTCGCCGAGAATGCCGTTGACAAAGGCCGGCGATTCATCGCCGCCGTAGGTCTTGGCAAGTTCCACCGCCTCATTGATGGCGACACCCTGCGGAATCTGCTCATCATAAAGCATCTCATAGACTGCAAGGCGCAGAATCGCGAGATCACAGCTGCCGAAGCGGTTCGTCTTCCAGCCGCGCGCCGTCTCGTTCAGTCTGGCGTCGATCTCCGGAATCTTCTCCGTGATCCGGAAAAAGCGGTCTCTTAAGAATGTGCGGTCCTCGTCCCAGACGACCTCATCCAATCCTTCGAAATAGAGGTCGATCTGCTCCGGCATCGCATCGATGCCGTTGAATGCATAAAGATAGATCAGTTTGAATAAATGCTCACGAAGCTTTCTTCTGTTCACGCTCTGCTCCCCGGGAACGGTGGTCTGCTGTCACAAGAAACGGTCCGGGCGTCAGCCCTCCGTCTCGTCTCCGCCGGTCACTACGTCCGTCACCGATACGTTGACGTCCGTCACCTGCATGCCTGTCATGGTCTCGATGGCCGATTTGACCTTCTCCTGCACCTTTGTTCCGACATCCGGAATGCTGTAGCCGTATTCAAGATTCAGCTTGAGATCGATGGTCACCAGATTGTCCTGCACATCCACCCGCACGCCCCTCGAGAGCGTCTTGAGACCCTTGCGCGCGATCATTGAGTTGACGATCCCGCCGTCCAGCGACGCGACGCCCTTCACTTCCGTGGCCGCGAGCCCGGCGATGACAGCGACTACCTCGTCTGCGATTTTCACCGTGCCGACTCCTCCGTCTTCCCTGATTGTATAGGTATTGCGATCCTCCGCCATACTGTTCTCCTTATCGAAGCTCATGATGGACACATTATAAACAATCCCGGCTGAAATTTCAATTCATCCGGAAGAGCCCGGACGGAACGGATTCCCGTCCGTCACAAGCCGCCTCCCGTCCTTCCCTTCCGAACGGGCCGGGAAACGTCCCAAAGATACGATGTGTCATTTCGAGGGATGGGGAATACGGACTACCTTGCCCGCTTCAACCGCCGGGTCTTTCGCCTCACGCGCCTTCTTCGCCTGCTCTCGGACCTGTCCGACGATCCTCTGCCGCTGCTCCGTCCACTGCTCTACGCTCCGTCGGGGAATCAGGAAGTTTTCGCTCATCGGATTGATCACAATCCCCTTCAGCGTCTCGCTGGACTTGAGGATCGGCAGAAAATCGGTAAAATCGACGATCACCATCCGCGGATCCGATTCCTTCACGGTCTTCCAGCGCGCAATTTCCTCCTGATCCGTGAACACGGGATAGAAAGTATCGCCGTTCGTCGTCTGAAGCGTGAAGAACGTGACGTTCGTGCCGGGCTTCAGCATCGTCCGGCCGTTTCGCTCGACCGGCTCCTCCGAGAGCCGTACATAGGCGTAAAACCTCGCCCGGAAGCAGATCTCATCGCCGATCCGGTTCAGCAGATTCACCTGCTGGGAATCAATCACCAGCTGATCTCTCCAGGCGAAAAGCTCGCGAAGAGCCTTTCCGTCCAGCTTTTCCTTCGAATTGAACTGCATGCTCCATTCCTCTCTTCCTGAGCTTCTCCGTCCGCGGGGACGGAGAAGCCCTTATTCCTCGTCCGCGTCCTCGTCCCAGCCGCCGAACTCGGACAGCCTCAGGGATTTATTCCGTTCAAGCGTCATGCCGACGCTCCACTCATGTACGAAGAGCAGCAGCGGATTGCCCTTCATATCCACTACCTTCTTCATATCGGTGGTGCCTTCCAGATGCTCGACGTCCACCTCATCCGGGTTCTCGATCCAGCGGATGTACTCGTAGGGCAGCGTCTCCATGATGATATCAACCTTGTACTCGTTTTCCAGCCGGAATTTGAGAACATCCAGCTGCAGAACGCCCACTACGCCGACGATGATCTCCTCCATGCCGGTGTGAAATTCGCGGAAAATCTGGATCGCGCCTTCCTGGGCGATCTCCTCGATCCCCTTGGTAAACTGCTTCCGCTTCATGGTGTCCACCTGACGGACGCGGGCGAAATGCTCCGGCGAAAACGTAGGGATGCCCCCGAACGAGAAGTCCTCGCCGGGCATGCATACGGTATCCCCGATCGAGAAGATGCCGGGATCGAAGACACCGATAATATCGCCTGCCCATGCCTCCGACACAATATGCCGCTCCTCTGCCATCATCTGCTGAGGCTGGGACAGCCGCTGTTTGCGCCGGCCCTGCACATGCCAGACCTCCATGTTCGCGTCGTAATGACCGGAAACGATCCGCATAAAGGCGATCCGGTCGCGGTGATTTTTGTTCATGTTCGCCTGAATCTTGAACACGAAAGCTGAGAAATCATGGGTCTCGGGATCGATCAGGCCTGCGCTTGACATCCGCGGCAGCGGGGGGCTCGACATCTTGAGGAAATGCCTGAGAAAGGTCTCGACGCCGAAGTTGGTCAGCGCCGACCCGAAGAAGACCGGGCTGATTTTCCCTCTGCTCACCTGTTCCTGGTCGAAGGCGGCCGCCGCCCCGTCCAGAAGCTCGACGTCGTCGCCGAGCTGTCCGATCTCCTCTTCCGTCAGATAGTTTCCGATCGCGCCGTCGTCAAGAGAGACATCCGTCTCCGTACCTTCCTTCGTTCCCTTCTGGGTATCCGAGAACAGCAACACCTTCCGGGTCTGACGGTCGAAGACGCCCCGGAACCCTTTGCCCGATCCGATGGGCCAGTTCACAGGACAGCAGGGGATTCCCAGCTCGTGCTCGATCTCATCCGTCAGCTCGAACGGGTCCCTCGCGTCCCGGTCCATCTTGTTGATAAAGGTGAAAATCGGGATGTGGCGGCGTGCGCAGACCTTGAAAAGCTTTCTTGTCTGCGGCTCGACGCCCTTCGCCCCGTCAATGACCATCACCGCGGAGTCCGCCGCCATCAGCGTCCGGTAGGTATCCTCCGAGAAATCCTGATGGCCCGGCGTATCCAGAATATTGATGCAGAAACCGTCATAGTTGAACTGAAGGACGGATGATGTGACGGAGATGCCTCGCTGCTTCTCGATCTCCATCCAGTCGGAAACCGCGTGGCGCGCCGTCGCCTTGCCCTTCACCGATCCGGCAAGATTGATGGCCCCTCCGTACAGCAGGAATTTCTCCGTCAGTGTCGTCTTGCCCGCGTCCGGGTGAGATATGATTGCGAATGTTCGTCTCTTTGCGATGTTGTCCATAAATCTTCTTTCAGAAAAAGCGCCGGAACGCCGGTCCTTCCCCCCGGGAGGGTCCGGCCAGCGTCCGGCTTCCCGACTGTCCTTCCTTTCACTCCGATTTTCCCGCAAGCCGTTCAGCGGCGGCACGGATCCGTTTCAGAGATTCGTCTTTGCCAAGAATCTCCAGCAGCTGGGTCGCGCCGCCCGGCGTGGATTCCTTCCCGGAAACCGCGGTGCGGATCGGCCACATCACCTGACCGTTCTTAAGTCCCCGTTCCGCCGCGAACGCTTTCAGCAGCGCGAACAGATCATCGTTCGTGAAACGCTCCGCCTTCTCAAGCACCGGAATCACCTGCGTCAGCACATCGCCCGCCAGCTCCGGCGTCGACTTCATCTTTTTATGCCGGTACATCTCGAGATCGTAGTCGGGCACCTCATGGAAGAAACCGAGCAGCTCCGGAATATCCGCAAAAGTTTCAATCCGCGGCTGCGCCAGCTCCGCCAGCACATGACGGTCAATGTTCTTCTCCGGCACCGCCTGCTCAATATACGGCTCCGCCTTTGTGAAAAATGCATCCGCCGTCATTCTCCTGATGTATTCTCCGTTCATCCAGCGCAGCTTTCCGATATCGAAAACCGCGTCGGACTTGTTGATGCGGGTGTAGTCAAATTTCCCGACCAGCTCTTCGAGCGTCATGATTTCCTGATTGTCGGTCGGATTCCAGCCGAGCAGCGCGGTGTAGTTGACGACCGCCTCAGGAAGGAATCCCTGGTCCAGAAGATCCTCGAAGGAGGAATGGCCCGAACGCTTGCTCAGCTTGTGATGCTGCTCATCCATGATCAGCGGGCAGTGGACATAGATCGGCACTTCCCATCCGAAGGCTTCGTACAGGCGGTTGTACTTCGGAGAGGAGGAGAGATACTCTTTGCCGCGCACCACATGCGTGACGCCCATCAGATGGTCATCCACCACGTTCGCGAAATTGTAGGTCGGATAGCCGTCCGACTTGATCAGAATCATATCGTCCATCTCACGGTTCTCCACCGTGATGTCTCCGTAGTTGACGTCATGGAACGTCGTGGTTCCCTCCGTCGGCACGTTGAGACGGATCACATGCGGCACGCCGGCGGCCAGCTTCTCCTCAACCTCCTCCTTCGTCAGATGGAGACAGTGCTTGTCATAGGTCGAATATTCCTTCCCGTCGATCACGGTCTTCAGACTTTCGAGCCGTTCCTTCGTGCAGAAGCAGTAGTAGGCGTCCCCCTGAGCTACCAGCTGCTCGGCGTATTTCCGGTAAATCCCCGCCTTCACCCGCTCGGACTGCACATAGGGCCCGACGCCTCCGTCCCGGTCCGGACCTTCGTCATAGTCAAGGCCCGCTTCCTTCAGCGTGCGGTTGATGATATCCACCGCGCCCTCCACATAGCGCTCCTGATCGGTGTCCTCGATCCGAAGCATGAAAATGCCCTTAGCATGCCGGGCAATCAGATAAGAATACAGAGCCGTGCGAAGATTTCCCACATGCATCTTCCCCGTGGGACTGGGTGCAAATCTGGTCTTAACCATATCAGCCATATAATTTCGGAAGCACATCGCGGGGCTTTCCGTGAATCACAAGGTCCGCGATATGATCCGATTCATCCTCCTCTTCATTTATCAGCAGAATCCGGTTTCCCTCAAAGTATTTGACGGCGTGCTTCGCCAGCGTCTGCCGGAGCGAGCAGCCGAGAATCAGCAGCAGATCCGCGCGTTCCACCTCGTTGGCGGACGCTGTGATCCGGCTGTTGGGAATCATCTCGCCGTCCAGCACGATCTGCGGACGCACCAGACTGCCGCAGTGCGTGCAGTACGGCAGCGGAAGGGTGTCCCGGATGAATTCCATCGGAAACTCGGCGCCGCAGTGGGGGCACCGGTTCTCAAAGACCGACCCGTGCATTTCCACGAAGCGGCGGATCCCCGCCCGTCTCGGAAGGCCGTAGATCGAGCGCGTGATGACCGAATAGACCCTTCCGTCGTCTTCCATCCGTTTCAGAGTGGCGAGGGCGGGTCCCGGCGTACCCAGCTTCATGAGAATCTCCGTCCTGTAGTAATCGAAGAAAACCCGCGGTCTGGTGTTGAACATCGCAGCCGAAAAGATCTCCTCGGGCGAGTAACCGTACCGTGTCTCCACCGCATAGGCGTTGTCGCGGTCCCGGTAGTCAAAGCATCCGCAGTCCGAGGCGACCTCCATTCCAAGCAGACAGACGACATGGTTGCTTCGTTTGATGGCTTCCGCCATAGCTTCAAACTTCATCGCCGTCCTCCTCTTTCTTCTGGTTATTCCGTGACTCCGTGGTCCGCGAGATAACGGATCACGTCTCCGACCGTCACCATTTTCTCCAGATCCTCCACCGGAATCTCCAGAGAATACTCGTCCTCCAGATTCATCGCCAGCTCGTAGAGATCAAGCGAATCGGCGCCCAGATCCTCCTTGAACGAGGTATCGGGTTCGATCTCGCTTTCATCCACATTCAGCTGTTCCGAAATGTACTTCTTCATTTTTTCAAGCATGGCAGCGTTCTCCTTTCTTTTGATCCAGCCCTTTCAGGAGCCGGTGTAGGACCCCCGGACCACTTCGCCCCAGATATCCCGGTCCGGCCTGCGGAAATGAATCGCGCGCGACACAGACAGCGCGACCGCCATTTCGGCCATCAGCAGGCAGACGGATGTGCCTCCGTAGCTCACGAACGGCAGCGTCACGCCGGTCGTCGGAATGACGTTCAGATTCACGCACAGATTGAGGATCACCTGAAGCGAGATATGCGCAAAAATTCCGGTCACCATCAGTCCGCTGAAACGGTCCGGCGCGTTCTGGGCGATAAAGAACAGCCGGTAAATCAGATACAGAAACAGTGAGATCACGATGATGCCGCCGAAAATCCCCAGTTCCTCGCAGATGATCGAAAAGATCATGTCGTTCTCAGCCTCCGGCACCGCCCCGAGCTTCTGGGTCCCGTTGCCGAGTCCCTTGCCGAAAATGCCGCCGCTTCCGAGCGCGTAGAGAGCCTGCATGACCTGATAGCCTCCGCTTTCGGTGTGCTGCTCCGGATGAAGCCAGACCCTGATGCGCATGAAGCGGAAATTTCCTCCGGACGAGCCCGCTCCGGCAATGATCAGCACGAACGCGGCCGCCAGTCCGGCCGTCACAGCCGCCGCGATCAGAAACCCCTTCGTTTTCGGCCATGCGACGAAGATAATCGTGAGCGCGATGAGCATGATAATAAGGGCCGTGCTCAGATTCTGCGTGAAGATACGGGCCGCCGCCGCCTGAATCGCCCCGGCAGCCAGCAGCTTCGCCATCGGACGCCATCCGCGCAGGTTCCTCCCCATCCGGACGATCATCACCGGAAGATAGACGATCACCGCGATCTTCGCAACCTCCGCCGGCTGAAACCTGACCGGACCGAACGCCAGCCACCGCCTCGCACCGTTATAGGCCCGTCCGAGAGGTGACTGCACCAGCGCCATCAGGACCAGCGCAAGGATGTAGATGACACGGCTCAGATACCAGAGGATCCGGTAGTTCACCCGTGACAGAAGCACCGCGAGCACGATGGCAATCAGAGAATACTTCGCCTGCCTGGAAAAGAAGTACATGTCATTCCCGTACTTCAGAGACGCCGTATAGGATGTCGTGCTGTAGAGCATCACCAGCCCGAAGCCGGTCAGAAGGATGATGACGGCCAACAGGCTGAAGTCATAATAGTCTTCTCTGCGCTTCCTGTCCAACTCCGGGGCGGCTCCTTTCTCTTTTCTTCTCATTTCAGGCACGGCCGCCGCGTCTTACGTCCGTTCCGGCCGATCCCCGGTCCCTCTCCCTTGAGGAAGACATACCGTATGAATCCGACCGTATAATCCTCTCCCTTCTCCGCCCACATCCGGAGAAGATATTCCATCTGCTTCTTCGTCTCCTCATGGATGAACCAGGAGCGCGCGCGGCTGCGGAGGAAATACTCCAGAGGCGCCCGTTCCGTGTACGCGTCCCCGAGATAGACCCGGCTTGCGCTGACCCGGTCAAAGATCATCTCCGCCACATACCGGCGCGGCATCGGCGCGCCGCGCAGTCCGTACGGGCTGCTCTGATCGGTATCGTAATCGATCCAGTACTCGAAATGGTGCTTGTTCCGTCCTTTGTGATGCAGCCACGCAAGCGAGACGCCGGTGACCTCCCGCTCCCTGTTGTTCGGGCTTCGTGTCCCCTGATAGTACTTCGCGCCCACCAGAAACTCCTCGGGCGAAAGCTTGCTGAGGTCATGTGTCAGGCCCTGCCGGATCAGTCCGGCTCTCATGCAGTAGGAACAGACAAGCCGGTGATGCCTTGTGATGGTTTTCAGGTGTCCGATCGGATTCATCGGATTCCGCCTCTCTCTCTGTCCGTATGGATTTCCGGGCCGTCGGCAGGGACTTTGTCCGGATCCGTTCCGGATCCGTGCTCACGAACCGGTTCCGCCGGAAGGCCGGCCTCCTCGCCTTTCCGCCGCACGGCGCTTCGTCCCTTTTTTCTGGAAGCCGCGCGTTTTTCCAGCGCCCGCTTCGCAAGCAGCTCCTCCGGAAGACGGCGGCCGGCAAACAGCGTCACGCTTCGTTCCGGCACCGTCACCGTCTTCTGTTCCTCCGGAAGCGCATCGCCGTCCGCCTCCGGAAGAGAGCCGCAGGTGGAAAACAGCCGGCTCCACGCGAAGTCCCTGGGCAGGTCCGGGAGCGCAAATTCATGCGGCTCCCAGTAGGCGTTGAAGCAGACATAATAGCAGGCTTCCTCCTGCTGATGTTCCTGCCCCGCGTACCACGCGTTGTACATCACACCCAGCGTCCGTGAACCGTACTCGAAAGCGCCGATCCACGCGCGGCTGTCATGGAAAGAGATGTCCGGCGCGCCCAGTGACCGGTAATCCGACCCCCGAAGCTCGTGCCGCATGTGAAAAATCCGGTGCTCTTTCCGGAAATGCACCAGAAAACGGACCGTCTCGCGAATCTCCTCCACGTCCCGTCCGCTCCGCCAGTCTGTCCACCCAGTCGGATTGTCCGAGGCATAGGCGTTATTGTTGCCGCCCTGCGTGTTCAGCATCTCGTCTCCGGCCATCAGGAGAGGAGTTCCCTGTGCGAGAAACAGTCCGGCGAGTGCATTTTTCATCTGCTTCATACGAAGCGACTGGACGTTCTTCTTCCGCGTCGGTCCCTCCGCGCCGCAGTTCCAGCTGAAATTGGCGTCCGTCCCGTCCTGATTGTTCTCTCCGTTCGCCTCGTTGTGCTTCTCATTGTAGGAAACCAGATCAAAAAGAGTAAACCCGTTGACATTGGCGATATAGTTGACGACGCCGTGGGTCGGCGGATTCCGGCGCAGGCACCACGAGAAATCCGAAACCTGACCGCCGTCACTTTTCAGAAACGACCGCGCACGGGTCTCGAACCAGTCGTTATACTCCATCAGATAGCGGTGCTTCGGCACGGTCTGGCCGTAGATCCGTCCGGCGTCAAACTGGTCCAGCAGGATCTTCGTTCTCTTAAGCAGCGGATCGCGGACAAGTCCGTCCTTCGGCACACCGCAGCCGATCAAATGAAAGCCGTCGATATGATACCGGGTTTTCCAGTGCCGGACGGCCTGAAGAGCAAGACAGGGATCGGTGCCTGCGGGGAAATACATCTCCATAAACACCTCCATGCCTCTTATATGGAAGGCATGCACCATGCCGCGCATCTCCCGGACCGGATCATCCGACGAGGCAAAGGCGCGCTTTGGCGCGAAATACCGGTTTTTCTCCGCATATCCCCAGTAGTTCCGCATCCGCTCCGTCTTCGCGTGTCCGTCCGGATCCTCCGACGCATGGGCAAAGGGCTGCAGGCGAAGCGTCTCATCCCACTCGTAAACCGGCATCAGCTCCACTGCGCTGAAGCCCAGCGACGCGATATAATCCGCTTTTTCCGCGACACCGGCGAAGGTCCCCTTGTGGCGCACCCCGCTTCTCAACTGTCGGGTAAAGCCGCGGACATGCAGTTTGTAGATGATCAGATCCTCCGGCGGAATGAAGGCGGGAGACGCATCCTCCCAGCCCGACGGATTCGCGATCCAGCGGCAGAAGCCGTCCTCAATCACCTCAGCGCCGGGATCCATCGCCTTCTTACCGCCGATCAGGTAATAGTAGCCTGATGCGGCCGGCGTCTCAACGAACACCGAGCTCACTTCCCCGATTCTCTCCTCCGGCGGCAGATCGATACTCTCCACCGGCTGTCCCTTCGCGTCAGTCAGGATCAGCTTCGCATCGAGATCATCCGGCACGGCGATGGTGAAATTAACTCCGCCTTCCGCCTTTCTCGCGCCGAACCATTCCGGATTCCCCGCTCTCAACACCGCTTTCGATCCTGTTCCGGCCATCCGTCTCTCCTCCGTTTCGCCTGTTTTCTCCTGCCGCGCTCTGTAACATTGGCTTCCATTATATCGCATCCGCCTCCGGATTTCATCTGTTTCTTACTTCTTGCTTTTTGTACCGGCTTCTGCTATGGTGGAACTGACTATCCGGATCCTGACTGATCCCGGACGGCGCGCAGCCGGCCGCCGGATCCGGAACGATAAAAAAACCGTCTGTACGGAGGGCCCGAAAATGGCAGATTTTGAAAAAGATGATGACCTTGAGATGGATGATGACCTCGGCACCGTCACACTGACACTGGAGGACGATTCCGAAGTGGAATGCATGATCCTCGCGATCTATCCCGCGGGAGGCCGGGATTACATCGCGCTGCTCCCGATGGATGAAAACGGCGAGCCCGAGGAGGACAGCGATGTCCTGATCTACCGCTATATTGATCACGGCGAGGACGAGGATCCCGAAATCGAGAACATCGAGGAGGACGACGAGTACGAAACGGCCGCCGACGCCTTTGACGAGATGCTGGATGAGCAGGAATTCGAGGAGGAAGCCGGAGAAGGCGAGGATCTCTGATCCTCGTATGCCGTCCTGGCTGACTACCCGGAGGCGAAGAGCTGCCGTACGGGAAGACGATCCGCCGCAGAATACGGATTTCGCGTAATCCGATCTGCGGTCCGGTTCGGATCCGATCCTGCGCGGCGGTTTTTTTACTCTATCCGCGTAATAAAGAAAACCGGACCTTCAAGGCCCGGTTTTTCTTTTCTTAATTCTTCCGGTCCGATGCGATCAGGTCGGCCAGCGCTTCGACTGTGTACTCCCCGGGTGTGCGCGGAACGCGTCCCGTCATCGAGCGTACCTTCTCAGCCGTCACCGGGCCGATCGCATACAGAGCCGTTTCTGCAGACAGCCCGTGATCCATCAGATAAGCCTTCGCGCCCAGCGCGCTCAGAAAAACGGCTGTGCCTGTACGGCATACCGTCTTTTTATCCTCCGTCCTCTCATCCCACGTCCGGACCGCTCCGTCCGGACTCACCGGACAAAGCGAGTAGACTGGCCTGTCCTCAAATGAGACGCCGGAGGCGGCCAGCTCCGCCGGCAGCGTCTTCGAGGCACGGTCAGCGCGCAGCAGAACAACCGGCGCCGGACGGTCCACCTCTCCGTCCTTTTCTTTCAGAATCCTTTCCGCCAGCTCGCGCCCGAGACACTTTCCCGTGAAGACGGACGGTCGGAAATCCGCACGAAAGCCTCTCTCAAGAAGCGCTTCCTCCGTGCCTTCGCCGATCACCGCAAATCTCACGCCGGCAAAGCACCGGAGATCCGTCCCCCTCCTCCGGAGCTCGTCAAAGCAGACATCCACTCCGTTGGCGCTGGTGAAGACAACCCACGATCCTTCCGCGAAGGTATCCGGCACCTGCTCCGGATCCGGCACGGCCCGGAGCGAGACGCCGGGCACGGCCCGGATTCCTCTGGCCGCGAGTGCATCGCTCATCTTGCTGACGATATGCGGCGTTCCGGCGACCGTCACACCGGCGGAAAAGAGTCCCGTCTTCTCCGTCTCCTCCGAGGCCAGCACTCCGGCTTCCTCCGGGTCCTCCACTGGAAGATGAAGTCCGGCGGTTTCTCCGACGACCAGGATGACCGGCGTCGGCGCTTCGGCTGCCTTTTCCGCGATATTTTCCAGTGTTCCGTCGATGCGCTCCGCCGATGCCGTAAAGCCGGATGACAGCACAGACGCCGGCGTTCCGGGTTTTTTGCCTTCTTCGATCAGACGGGACGTGATACGGCCAAGGCTTCCACGCGCCATCAGAAAGACCAGCGTCCCTCTGAGGCGCGCGAGGGCTCCGTAATCCTCCTCATCGGCTCCGTCCTCGGTTCCGGCGGCCGTGTGGCCGGTGATCACGGTGAAGGACCGGGCGATGCCGCGCTCCGTCACCGGCAGGCCGAAGGATTCCGGGACCGCCACCGCGGAGGTGACGCCCGGGATGACGGAGCAGGCGATGCCGGCCTCATGAAGCGCTTTTATCTCCTCGCCGCCGCGGCCGAAGACAAAGCTGTCACCGCCCTTCAGCCGGACGACCTCGCGCCCCCCGGACGCCTTGTCGATCAGCAGCCGGTTGATCTCATCCTGAGAGCGGTAATGAGACCCCGCTCTCTTTCCGGCGTAGATCCGTTCGCATCCCGCCTTTGTCTCGGATAAAAGCGCCTCATCCATCAGCGCGTCGTAAACCAGCACATCCGCCCGCCGGACGGCACGGATCCCCTGCTCGGTGATCAGCCCCCGGCCGCAGCCCGCGCCGACCAGCGTCACATGCCCGAGCAGCGCGCGGGTAGCCGCTTCGGTCAGCCGGTCCTCCTGTCCGTGCTCCGCCGTAAGATGCGTGCGGTGACCGTTCAGGCAGAGATCGAGTTCCACCCTGCCTTCCCGTAGTCCGGCATGGATGCCGACCGGTTTCGTGCAGTCCGCGCGCAGCCTTCTGAAAATACGCCGCTCAATGCGGAATCTCTCTTCCGTTTCCGGATCCGAGAGCGACTCGAGAAGCTCCGCCAGCTCCCGGTCCTCTTCCCGGCACTCGAGAGCGAGAATGCCCTGGCACGCGGCCGGAATCATCTCGTCAAAATCAAAAACTCTCGCCGTAAGCCCGGTCAGATCCGGGTGCAGGCGGTCAACGCCCGCCTTCGCCAGAATCAGTCCGTCGCAGGTTCCGTCACGGAGCCGCTCGAGACGGGTTGTGATATTGCCACGTATACCGATCGTCTCCGCGTCCGGATAAAGGCGGGCAAGCTCCGTCACACGGCGCGGACTGCCCGTCCCGATCCGGGACGGGCCGCCGCGCCGCGCCGTCTCCTCCGTCATCAGGAGCATATCCCTTGCATCCGCCGCTCTGGGCACGCCGGCGATCGTCAGCCCGTCGCTGATCTCAAAAGGCAGATCCTTCCCGCAGTGAACGGCAAGATCCGCTCTTCCCTCCAGAAGCTCACGTTCGACGCCGCGGACGAACAGTCCGTCTCCGCCGATCTTCACCAGTGCGCTGATCCTGTCCCGGTCCCCTTTCGTGGTGACAGTGAGGATTTTCACCTCCGGCACGACAGCCTCCAGCGCCTTTTTCACCAGTTCCGCCTGAACCAGTGCCAGACGGCTTCCTCTTGTCGCGATCGTCAGCGGCCTCGTCCAGTTCTTCTTCATCTGTTCTCCTTCAATTCGTCCCTATCCGGCCCGCTCACGCAGCGCCGTATGATCGCCTCCAACGCTTCATCATCCGCACCGTTATCGGTCCGAACCAGGAGCGCCAGCGCCTCACGGTAGCAGACAGCCCGCTTCTTCTGATCCGGTATCCGCTCCGGGACCGTCCGGCGCAGACGGCTCATCCTTTCCAGAATCCCCCCGATATGATCCGGAAGTATCGACTCGATCTCACGGCGGAGCTGCCATGCGTAAGCCGGCGAAGCGCCTGCCGTCGAGATTCCGACGGTCAGATCGCCTCTCTTTACGATCGCGGGAAAGATGAACGTGCAGAGCTCCGGGTCATCCGCCACATTGACAGGGATCCGCCCTTCCCGGCAGACAGCGGCGATATGACGGTTCAGCGCCCGGTCGTCCGTCGCCGCGATGACAAAATCCGCCCGCATCAGATCCTCGTCCTCCACGGCGCGCCGCAGCACTCTGACGCCGGCAATATCCGTCTCAGGCGCGATCACCGTGATCCGGGTGGTGAACGCAAGAAGCCGTTCCACCTTCCTCGCGGCGACACTGCCGCCGCCCGCGACCAGAAAATTCTTTCTGTCTATATTCTCAAAAAGCGGAAATACCGTCATGTCTTCTCCTTCCGTCTGACCGCTTTTTCGTTCCGGCTGCAGAAAAAGGCTGCAACTCCCGCACGCCTTCCGGCAGATGCGCAAATTGCAGCTTCTGAACTATCCTTCCGCAGACTGTTCGTCAGGCGCTTCCCGTCGAACCGAAACCTCCGCGGTCTGTATTTCCCAGAGAAGAAACCTCCTCGAACCTGATCTGCGGCTGATGCTCAATGATGCGGAACTGACAGACCCGGTCATTGACATGGATCTCGCAGTCCCGGGTGGCGTAGACCGGCATGCGGAGCACATCGTTGTCCCCGCAGTAGGACTCGTCCACCACGCCGACGGAGTTGGTCTGAATAAGCCCCCACCTCCGGAAGGTGGAGCTGCGCGGAGCCGTAATCATCTCATAGCCTTCCGGCAGCTGCACCGAGACACCGAGGTCGATGAGATGAAACTCACCGGCCTTCAGCGTCACATTTTCGGCGCTCCTCAGATCGATCCAGTCACTCTTGCCGCCGATGTAGCGCAGACGCTCGATCTCGCTGCTGTGATAGCGGATGCGGATTGTCTTCGTCATCATGAATCTCAGTTCTCCGGACCCGCGGACGCCACCACGTGCCCCAGGTCCATAGACGCGGTCTGGTCCTTCGGGCAGTCCTTGATCGAGAAGCTGAATTTCCCGTTCTTGTCCTTGCCGAGGCAGATCACGCGCACCACATCGCCGAGCTGGAGCACATCCTCGACCCGCGCGATCCGGGTATTGGCGATCTTGGAGATATGAACCAGCCCTTCCTTGCCCGGTGCGAACTCGAGGAACGCGCCGAATTCCTTGATGGAAACGACCTTTCCGGTAAGGATCTGGCCTTTCTCAAAGTCAGTGACGATCAGATGGATCGCCTCCGCGGCCTTCTTCATGCTGTCATTGTCCGTGCCGCTGATGGAGACGAAGCCGTCGTCCTCGATATCGATGGAGACGCCGTACTTCTCGATCAGCGCGTTGATCGTCTTGCCTCTCTGGCCGACCACATCGCCGATCTTCTCCGGATCGATCGTCATCTGGATGATCTTCGGTGCCCACTTCGAGAGCTCCTTCCGCGGCGCAGCGATTGTCTTCTCCATCACTTCCGTGAGAATGTACTCCCGGGCCTGCTTCGTGCGGCTGATGGCCTCCTCGACGATCTTTCTCGTCAGTCCGTGGATCTTGATATCCATCTGGATCGCGGTGATGCCGTCATGCGTGCCGGCCACCTTGAAATCCATGTCGCCGAAGAAGTCCTCGAGACCCTGGATATCCGTGAGCACAATGTAATCATCGTCTGTCTCTCCGGTCACGAGTCCGCAGGAAATGCCGGCCACCGGCTTTTTGATCGGGACGCCCGCCGCCATCAGCGCCATCGAGGAGGCGCAGATCGACGCCTGGGACGTGGAGCCGTTGGACTCAAAGGTCTCCGAGACCGCACGGATCGCGTACGGGAACTCCTCTTCCGACGGAAGAACCGGAATCAGCGCGCGCTCAGCCAGCGCGCCGTGACCGATCTCCCGGCGTCCCGGACCTCTCGACGGCTTTGTCTCGCCGACCGAGTAGCTCGGGAAATTGTACTGATGCAGGTATCTCTTACGGGTGATATAGGGATCCAGTCCCTCCACCTTCTGGGCTTCGGAAAGCGGCGCCAGCGTCACACAGTCGCAGATCTGGGTCTGTCCTCTGGTGAACATCGCGGATCCGTGAGCCCTCGGGATCAGATCGATTTCAGCGGCCAGCGGACGGATCTGCGTGATCGCGCGGCCGTCCGGTCTCTTGTGATCCTTCAGGATCATCTTTCTGACCGTCTTCTTCTCGTAATTGTAGAGGGCTGTGTCAATCTGGGCCATCCACTCCTCATTGCCGCCGTACTTCTCCGCGAAGCGCTCCCGGATCGCCGCGACGTTGTTCTCTCGCGTCTGCTTGTCATCGGTGAAGACGGCCTTCTCCATCTCCTCCGCCGGGCAGAGCTCATAGAGCGCCGCGTTCAGCTCATCCGGCACGACGACATGCTGATAATCGAATTTCGGCTTGCCGCACTCTGCTATGATGCGGTCAAAGAAGCGGATAATCTCCTTGTTGACCTCATCGCACTTGTAGATCGCCTCGATCATCGTCTGCTCCGGTACCTCGTTGGCGCCGGCCTCGATCATGATGACCTTGTCTCTCGTGGATGCGACGGTAAGAGCGAGATCCGATCTGGATTTCTGCTCATAGCCCGGGTTGACGATGAACTCTCCGTCGATCATGCCCAGCTGGGTCATGGCGCACGGGCCGTCCCACGGAATGTCGGAGATCGCCGTCGCAAGGGCGGAACCGAGCATCGCCGGAACCTCCGGATCGCACTCCGGATCAACGGACATCACCATGTTGTTCAGCGTCACATCGTTGCGGAAATCCTTGGGGAACAGCGGTCTCATCGGCCGGTCGATCACACGGCTTGTGAGCACCGCGTGGGTGGAGGCCTTGCCCTCCCGCTTGTTGAAGCCTCCCGGGAATTTTCCGACGGCGTACATCTTCTCCTCAAAGTCCACGGACAGCGGGAAGAAGTCCACGCCCTCACGCGGCGCTTTGGATGCGGTCGCCGTTGACAGCACGACGGTATCCCCGTAATGCATGAAGCAGCAGCCGTTGGCCTGCTTGCCGACTCTTCCGATGTCGACGGTCAGCGTTCTGCCTGCAAGTTCCATTGAATAGCTCTTGTAATCTCCCATCTTTCTCCTTCTGCCCGAATGGGCGGTGTACGTCATAAAGAGACCCGGATGCAAATGAAGGGCAGGTCGCCCTGCCCTTTTTCCGCATTATTTTCTGAGTCCGAGTCTTTCGATCAGCGAACGGTACCGCTCGATGTCCTTCTTCTTCAGATAACCGAGAAGGTTCCGTCTCTGGCCGACCATCTTCAGAAGGCCTCTTCTGGAATGATGATCCTTCGGATTCTCCTTGAGATGCGCGGTCAGCTCGTTGATCCGTTCCGTGAGAACAGCCACCTGGACTTCCGGTGAACCCGTGTCGCCTTCCGTTCTCGCGTACGCCTTCATGATCTCCTGCTTCTTTTCCTTGGTAATCATGGCTTTCCTCCTTAAATCTCTGCGTTCTCCTGTCATCAGGCAAAGGTCGGAGTCTCCGTTCACCGGATGACGGAAGCGGCCCTTAAGGCCGTCAGTTCACAACAGGTCAAAGTATAGCAAACGCCCCCTGCAAAGTCAACAGACGTTTCGGACGCCCCGCTGCGGTCCGCTTCCGGTTCATGCTTCGTGAGCAGCTTCATCGAGCCCCGCGAAGAAGCGGTGCCCTTCCTCCGCATCGAGGCCGATCCTTTCCTTCAGCGCCTCAAGAGACGAAAACTTCTTCTCCGGCCTCGAGAAATGCAGCAGCCGGACGGTCAGCCGCCGGTCGTATATATCCTGATCACAATCGAAGAAATAGGTTTCCGCGTCGAGATAGTGTCCGTCAACCGTCGGCTTCATGCCGACGTTGGTGATGCCCCTGTACGTCCTTCCCCCAAAGTCGGATTCAGTAAAATACACGCCGTTCGGCGGAAGGAGTTTCGATTTTCCCGGAATCTGGTTGGCCGTCGGCACGCCGATCGTCCGTCCGATCTGCCGGCCGTGGATCACTTTTCCGGTGATGAAGTACGGATAGCCGAGAAGGCGGCCCACCGTCTCCATATGACCGGCCGTAAGCTCGGCGCGGATCCTCGTGCTGGAGACCGGCTCGCCACCGTCCGTCACCTCCGGCACGATTCTCGTGTCAAAACCGAGCGCCGGCCCCGCTTCCTCAAGGAGGCGGCCGCTTCCCGTCCGCCCGCAGCCGAACCGGAAATCTTCCCCGACGGTCACATGCGCGGCATGCAGCCGTCCCGCCAGCATGTCCTTCATAAAGGCGTCCGCCGGCATCGTGATCATCTTCGGCCCGAACGAGCACTCGATCAGCAGATCCACGCCCATCTTCTCCAGCATAGTCCGCCTTTCCCTCTTCGTGAGCAGCATGGACGGCGCCATATCGAAGGCGAACACCACAGACTGTGCAGGACGGCCCGCCGCCCGCTGCGCCTCCGCCCAGGAAACCGTATCCCGGATCAGTGCCTGATGGCCGCGGTGAATGCCGTCGAATTTTCCGATGGTCACGGCGCTGGGCGCCGCTGCCTGATAAGAAAACGGATCTTTACTTATTATCATAATAGTATTTAACCAATCTGTAGGACGCGTCCTCACTGGCTCGGTAGACGCCGATGAACGCACCGTCTTCGGTGTACGCCCGCACCTCGGACCCGCCGGGTGCCTTCTCTTCCGTCCGGACGTCCTCCGACGCGGCCGGACCGCCGTTCAGCACGCCCGGCAGCGCTTCATTCCGGACCGTAATGGCCGGAAGGTCCGAATAGAAACTGTCAACGGACCGGATGAAAGTATAAGCCGGACTGTTGTGCCCGGCCGCCTCCCCGGCAGATCCGTTCTCCTCCTTCTTCAATTTCTCGATCTCTCCGATCGTCAGCGCGTCGTGCAGGTCGAAGGTACCGACCCGCGTCCTGAGCAGCGATTCCATACAGCCGCCGCAGCCCAGCTTTTCGCCGATGTCATGACAGAGAGTGCGGATATAGGCGCCGTGCGTACAGGTGACACGGAACGAGACGCGGGGAGGGCGGATCTCAAGAACGGTGATGTCGCTGAACTCCACCTCCCGCGCCTTTCTCTCCACCTCGATCCCCCGGCGGGCAAGATCCACCAGCTTCTTCCCGTTTACCTTGACCGCACTGTACATCGGCGGCGTCTGCATCTGCAGTCCCTCAAAGGAAAGAATTGTCCTGCGGATCTGATCCTCATCCGCCGTCAGCTCTCCGGTCCTGAGAATCTTCCCGCTTGTGTCCTGCGTATCCGTCGTCCGTCCGAGGAGAAGGACCGCCTCATATGTTTTTGTCCCGCGGCTCAGCGTCTCGACCAGCCGCGTGGCTCGTCCGAGACAGACAGGAAGCACGCCCTCCGCATCGGGATCGAGCGTGCCTGTATGTCCGATCTTCTTCTGTCCGAAAATCCGCCGCAGCCGGGCGACAACGCCGAAGGACGTCATCCCCTTCTCTTTCCTTACATTGATGACCCCGTTGATCATGGCAGCTTCTCCCGGATCACGCCGAGCACCCGTCCGATCACATCGTCCGGTTCTCCCTTGAGCGTGCATCCCGCGGCCTGAACATGGCCTCCGCCGCCGAACACGCCGGCCACTTCCGCTACATTGAGTGACGGTCCGCTCCGGAGAGAAACCTTGAAGACACCCGGCGCCGTCTCGTAGAGAAAGACGGCGGCGTCCGTTCCCGCCGTATAGCGGAGCTGAGATACGATCATATCCAGATCACGGCAGGTCGCCCCGAATGCAGCCATATCCGCTTCCGTCACAACGGACCAGACGCAGCGTCCGTCCTCACTTAAGCGGGATGTTTCCAGCGCATGTCCCAGAACCCGGTTCTGCGTGTACGTCCTCTGGTTGAAGGTCCTGTCGATGATCGAGCTGAAATCGACGCCCTTCTCCATCAGCTGCGCCGCGAGATGGAGCGTGCGCGGCGTCGTGTTCCGGTACTGAAAAACGCCGCTGTCATGAATCATGCCGCTGTAGAGAAGCGAGGCACAGGACCGGTCGATCCGTTCCATATCGAGCAGCCCGGTCAGCACCTCCGCGCAGGAGCTCGCCTCCGGCTCGACATGGTTCACATCGCCGAAACCCGGGTTCGTCACATGATGGTCGATCACCGCCCTCATGCGGGCGGCCCGGAAGAGCCCGCCCGCGACGCCGATCCGGTTTTCCTCGCTGACGTCACAGGTGATGAAGAGGTCATAGACCATTCCCTCCTCCGGCACCTGTCTCGCGTCCCCGACGCCCTCCAGCAGGGCAAAGACAGGCTTCGGCTGCTCGAGATAAAGATCGACGCGTATCTCAGGCACGTTCCGCCGGAGATAAAGGTACAGTGCCGTACAGCTTCCGACACAGTCTCCGTCCGGGTTCACGTGACCCGCAATTCCGCAGGTCCGGATTCCGGGACCGAGGAGCTCAGATATGTTGTTCATCCGCAGGCTCCTTCCCCCCCGTCTTCGTGTCCGTCGCGCTGACGCTCGACTTCCTCGTCGTGGCGGATCACCTCGTCGATCCTTCTCGACATCTCGGCTCCCCGCTCAATCGAGCGGTCCATGACGAACGTGAGTTCAGGCGTGTTTCTCATGTTCAGGCTGTGCGCCAGTTCTCTCCGGATAAAGCCCTTCGCGGACTCGAGGCCGCGCATTGTTTCGCTCCGCCGGGTCTCGTCGCCCAGGACAGAGACATACACCTTGCATGTCTTCAGGTCGGTCGCCACATACGCGTCCATCACCGAGGTCATCATGCTGACACGGGGGTCCTTGAGCTCCCGGATAATCCGGGAGAGCTCTCTTCCGACCTCCTCGTTGATCCGGAGGTTTTTTGTCCCGTTCTTTTTCATGTTCTCGGCACCTCAACCATCGTGTAGGCCTCGACTGTGTCATCGACCTGGAAATCACCCCAGCCGTCGAAGACGAATCCGCACTCGAAGCCCTCCTTCACTTCCTTCACGTCGTCCTTGAAACGCTTGAGCGACGCGAGCTGGCCCTCGTAGATCTTCTCTTCTCCCCGGAACACACGGACCTTGGACGACCGCTGGAAGATACCGTCCCGGATATAAGCGCCCGCGATATTGCCGACTCCGGAAGCCTTGAACATCTGACGGATCTCGGCGTGTCCCTGAACCTTCTCCTCGTAGACCGCCGCCCGCATGCCGTTCAGCGCGCGTTCCACATCCTCGATGGCCTCGTAGATCACGTTGTAGAGATGGATGTCCACCTTCTGGGTATCCGCCATCACCTTCGCCGTATTGTCCGGCCGGACGTTGAATCCGATGATGATCGCGTTCGACGCGGCTGCCAGCGAAACATCCGACTCGTTGATTGCGCCGACGCCGCTGTGAATCACCTTGACCACCACCTCGTCGTTGGACAGCTTGAGCAGAGACTGGGAGACCGCCTCCACAGAGCCCTGTACATCCGCCTTGACGACGATCGGAAGCTCCTTCAGATTGCCTTCCTTGATCTGATTGTACAGATCGTCCAGTGTCATCTGGGTCCTCGTCTCTTCGATCAGGGTCTTCTTGCCCTCATTGACGAAGACAGCCGCGAAATCCTTGGCCTCCTTGTCGCTGTCAAGCGACACGAGCACCTCGCCCGCCTCCGGCACCGACGAGAGTCCGATCACCTCCACCGGCATGGACGGCGTCGCCTTGTGCAGCCGTCTGCCGCGCTCATCGGTCATCGCACGCACCTTGCCGTAGGCCGCGCCGCACGCGATGAAGTCGCCCTGATGAAGCGTGCCCTTCTGGATCAGGATGGAGGCCACCGGGCCGCGTCCCTTGTCCAGCTTGGCCTCGAGGACAATGCCTCTCGCCTTACGGTTCGGATTAGCCTTCAGTTCCAGCATCTCCGCGCTCAGCAGAATCATCTCAAGCAGGTTATCGATGCCCTCATGGGTCTTCGCGGATACCGGGCAGAAGACCGTCTGGCCGCCCCAGTCCTCGGCGACAAGGCCGTACTCCGACAGCTCCTGCTTCACCCGGTCGATGTTTGCTCCGGGCTTGTCGATCTTGTTGACGGCGACGATGATCTCCACCTTTGCCGCTTTCGCGTGATTGATCGCCTCCGCGGTCTGAGGCATCACGCCGTCGTCCGCCGCCACGACGAGAACGGCGATGTCCGTCGCGTTCGCGCCGCGCATACGCATCGCGGTGAACGCCTCATGGCCCGGCGTATCGAGGAAGGTGATCTTCTGTCCGTTGACGGAAACCATATACGCGCCGATGTGCTGCGTGATGCCTCCGGCCTCCCGGTCGGTGACATGGGTATTCCGGATCGCATCCAGCAGGGACGTCTTGCCGTGATCGACATGACCCATCACGCAGACGACAGGCGGTCTCGGGACGAGATCCTTCTCATCCTCCGCGTCCTCCGCCAGAAGCTCGCCGATGACATCCTCCTGCTCTTCCTTCTCGCAGAGGATGTTGTGCTCCATCGCGATTTCCTCTGCCTTCTCATACGGAAGCTCGTGGTTCACGGTGACCATCTCGCCCTTCATGAAGAGTTCCTTGATCAGGACGGACGGCGCCAGCTTCATCTTCTCGGCCAGCTCGCGGATCGTGATCTTGTCCGCTACCTTGATGGACGTTACCTGCTCTTCCTTCTTCTCCTCATGCTGAGGCTGACGGTGCTGCAGCGCCTTCGGGATCCGGTTGAACTGCCGTCTCTGCTGATTCGGACGGTTGCCGCCCTCGCGCCCGTTCTCCCTGCGCTCCTCTCTTGTTCTCTCGCGCTCCTTGCCGTCCTTGCGGAAATCACGGGTCGTCTTGTGCGCCAGCGCGCCGTCCCCGTCACGTCCGGCCGGTGCGGCGCCGCGTCCGGCACCCGGTCGGTTCTGACCGAAGCCCGGACGGCCCTGACCCGGGCGTCCGTTCCGATCCGTCGAAAAGGCGTTCCGTCCCTGGCCGTTTCTGGATCTCATACCCGGTCCGCCCTGACCGCCGCTGCGCGGGCCCTGGCCGTTCCGGGATCCGGGTCCGCCCGTGCGGTCACGGAAACCGCCGCCCTGGCCCGGGCGTCCGTTCCGGCCCTGGCTTCCGCTCCGCGATCCGGAGCGGGATGACGTACTGGGCATACGGTTCAGCGGACCCACGTTGCGGATGATACGGCCGTTGCGGAAGCCCGTGTCCTCCGCCGGTTTCGCCGCCGTACCGGATGTTTCCGCCGGCTTTGCCGCCTCAGTGCTCTTCGGCGCTGCCTTCCCGCCTTCCGCCTTCGGAGCGGCGGATCCGGGCGCGGCCGCCGGACGATCCGTCCCGGTCTTCGCCGGTTCCGCCTTCGGCTGCGCCGGCCGCTGCTCCGCCTTCACGGGAGCAGACGTCTGCGGAGCGGCTGCCTTCGCAGCCGTCTCCGGCGCGTTCTTCGCGGCCGCAGGCGCGCTCTCCGCGCCGGGTGCAGCCTGCTGCGCTGCCGGACGTTCCGCATGCGGCCGGTCAGTCTGAGCAGGCTTCTTCGGGCGGTGCTGGAGCTGTCTGGTTGCATTTTCCGAACGGAATACGCGGACAAATCCTTTTTTCTTCGTCTTCCCGGACTCGTCCGTCTGCTCTTTCCGGTCATGCGCGTCGGAGGTCTGATCTTCCGTCCCTCTCTCCGATGCCGGCCGTCCTGCCGTCTGCCCGGACGCCTTCGGAGACGCGCCGCCGAATTTCACACGGATGTCGGCGATCTCGCTGTCCGGCACCACACTGACAGCGGTCACCATCTCGTAGCCCTTCTGCGTCAGATAGTCGATGACGTCTCTGTTGGACCTGCCGACTTCTCTCGCAAGATCATGAACCCTGATTTTTGCCATATACAATCTCCCTTATGCTTGAACCTGCCTGTTTAGAATCCCGATGACCGCCTTTGCCAGACCGCTGTCCGTCAGCACGCAGGATGCGCGGAAACGCCTTCCGATCGTCCGGCCCAGAGTTGCCCTGTCGGAAAAAACGAAGCAGGGTACTTCATAGTAGTCACACAGATTGCGGAACTTTTTCTTCGTATTTTCGGACGCGTCCCCCGCAATCAGTACAAGATGCGCCCGGCCGTTTCTCACCGTCTTCTCCGTCTGATCCTCTCCGCTCTCAATCCGGCGCCCTCCGGCAGCCAGTCCGAGATAACCGAGAATCCTCTGTTCATCCGTCACGTTTTTATCTCCTCGAGAAGAGCCTCGCCGATCTCCGCCGGGATCGCCGTCTTCAGACTCGACGCCAAAGCGCCGGATTTCAACGCTCTGCGGAGACAGTCCGCGTTTCGGCACAGATACGCGCCCCGTCCGTTTATCCGGCCTGTCGGATCAAGCGCGATGGATCCGTCGGGTTTCCGGACGACGCGGATCAGCTCACTCTTCGGCCGGACCGTCCGACAGCCCAGACAGGTCCTCTCCGGTGTCTTCTTCCGTGTCAATGCCTGATTCGTCTGCATAGCTGGCCCCCTCGTCCTCGTAGTACTCGCCGTTCTCGTCGAAGTCGTCGATATAGAGATCATCGAAGTCGCCGGACTCGCGCGCCTGGGTTTCCGACTTGATGTCAATCTTATATCCGGTCAGACGGGCCGCCAGGCGGGCGTTCTGTCCTTCCTTTCCGATCGCAAGAGAGAGCTGGTAATCCGGAACGATCACCTTCGCGGCTCTCTCATCCGGATCCGCGCCGACGGTGATGACCTTGGCCGGGCTCAGCGCGTTCTCGATGAGGACAGCCGGATTCTCGTCCCAGGCGATGATGTCGATCTTTTCGCCGCGGAGCTCGTCCACCACCGCACCGACGCGGCTTCCGTTCATGCCGACGCAGGCGCCGACCGGATCCACGTCCGGATCATTGGACCAGACGGCCATCTTGGTCCGGGATCCCGGCTCTCTGGAGATTCCCTTGATCTCCACGGTTCCGTCCCGTACCTCCGAGACTTCCTCCTCGAAGAGACGGCGGACCAGATCCGGATGAGTCCTCGATACGAGGATCTTCGCGCCTCTCGTGGAATTCTTCACATCGACGACATAAACCTTGACCCGGTCTCCGATATTGAAGTGCTCGGTCTTCACCTGCTCGTTCTCGTTGAGAAGGGCATCGGTCTTTCCGAGATTGATCACATAGGTGCGGCCCTGCAGGCGCTGCACCGTACCCGTGACCAGCTCATGAATCCGGCCGCTGTACTGGTTGTAGACCGCGTTCCGCTCTTCCTCGCGGATCCGCTGGAGGATGATGTTCTTGGCGTTCATCGTCGCGATACGCCCGAAAGACTTGGAGTTGATATCCACCGTGATGATGTCGCCGGCGACCGCATGCGGATTGTTCTTTCTCGCTTCCTCTACTGTCACCTGCAGCGTCGGATCCACGATATGGTCCTGATCCTCCACCACTTCCTTCTCCGCGGTCACAGAGAAATCGCAGGTCTCCGGATCGATACGGACGTTGATGTTGTCGTTCTTTCCGAAATGCGACTTACAGGCCGTCATCAGCGACTGCTCGATGGAATCAAGCAGCGACGCTTTGCTGATGCCTTTTTCCTTCTCCAGCAGTTCGATGGCTTCTTTGAGTTCCGTATTCATGTTTTTTCTGTCTCCTCCTTGCGTTCCGGCTTAAGGCCTGTCCGCGGCTCTCCGGTTTTACAGCTCATATGTCAGGCTGATGCGTGCGATTTCGCTCTTTCCGATGATCAGATCCTCCCCGCCGTCCGACGGACGGATCTTCACCTGCCGATCATCCGCATCGAGCAGAATGCCGGTGACGGTCTTCTTCTTCCCGACGGCGCGGTACAGCTTCGCCTCGACTTCCCGGCCCTTCGCGTATTCGAAGTCATGGGGCCTCCGGAGTACCCGTCCGAGTCCCGGCGAGCTCACCTCCAGCGTATAGGGCTCCGCGATGAAATCCTCCCGATCCAGAAGAGGATCGATCCGCCGGCTGACCGCCTCGCAGTCATCGATGCCGACGCCTCCGTCCTTGTCGATGCAGATCCGCAGGAAATACTCCTGGCCTTCCTTCACGAACTCGGCATCTACGGGATGCAGTCCCAGTTCAGCCGCGACCGGCTCAAGAAGAGCCCAGGTTTTCCGCTCATATTCATCTTTTCTGCTCAATGTTTCCCCTTACACAGTTTAGGAGCGGACGCAAGTCCGCTCCTAAGTCTCAACTCATGTAACAATCGAACTATACCACTCCGGCAGCCGGAATGCAAGAAAAACCTTGCATTTCGGGCATTTCCGCGTTCAGAAAGACCTCTCCGTCTTATCTGCGGCTCCGGTTTCCTCTTCCGCCGCGCTTCGCCAGCTTCAATCGGCTTAGAAGCATCCTGCCGCCATGATATTCGATGGCAAATTCCTTTGACGCCTCCAGAAGATAGACGGCGTGAATCCGGTCGTCCTCTCCGAGCGTCATCCCCCGGACGCCCTGCGCCGCCTTCTTCTGAACCGGCACCTCGGCCAGCGGAAAGCGGAGGAAATATCCTTCCTTCGACTCAAGCACGGCCTGCTCCATCTGACCGCAGGGACCGACGAAGACAAGGCGGTCGTCCTCCCCCAGCTTGGTGGACAGAACGGTCCTCACGGAGGCCGACAGTACGCTTCCTTCCGTCCGCTTCACCAGCCCCTTCTCTGTGGCGAAGAAAAGCTCCGTCCCCGATACGAAGCTGAGCGGCGCGACATAGAGCAGCTCCTCCTCCTGATTCGAGTAGTTCGTAAGATTGTCAATCGGCACGCCCTTGTCCCTCAGCTTCCGCTGCGGCACGTCCAGCACCTTGACGGTGTGCATTCGGCCGCTGTCCGTGAACAGACAGATACGGTCCGTGTTGAGAAGCCGGAACACATACCGGTTGTCGGCTTCGGCGGCTTCCCGGTTCTTCTCAAAAGTGCCCGTGTCAAGCACTTTCGCGTAACCGAAGCGGTCGAGGCAGAAGATCACCTCCTCTTCCTCAAATCCCGCCTCCTCGATGACAATCTCCTCCGCATGTTCGATGGCCGTGCGCCGGGGTACCGCGTACTTCTTCCTCATCGCGCCAAGCTCCTTCACCAGCTCTGCCGCCATCGCATCGTGGTTCTCCAGCAGATTCCGGTAGAAGTCGATCCGCTTCAGTGTTTCCGCGTGCTCCTTCATCAGCGCGTCGATCTCGAGTCCGATCAGCTTGACCAGACGCATATCGAGAATCGCGTTGGCCTGGCGTTCCGTAAACATCAGCTGCGCGGCCTCCGCGCGGCTTTTCTCCGAGCGGAAGCGGATGCCTTCCGTCCGTCCTTTCACAAGACAGTCAGTGGCCATCTTCCGGTTCTTCGATCCGCGGAGGATCTCGATGATCAGATCGATGACATCAGTCGCGCGGATCAGGCCCTCCTGAATTTCCTTCTGCTCAAGCTCCTTCGCCAGCAGCGTCTGGTATTTCCGATCAGCGATCTCGAACTGAAAGTCCACGGCCGACTCGATGATCTGGCGGAGCGACATCGTCTCCGGCCGTCCTTCCGAGACGACGAGCATATTGACGCCGAAGGTATCCTCCAGCTTCGTCTTCCGGAAGAGCAGGTTCCGGACACGCTCCGCGTCGGCGCCCTTCTTCAGCTCGATGACGATCCGGATGCCTTCCTTCGACGACTGGTTGGACAGGTCGGCGATCTCCGGCGCCTGGCGGCTCTCGGCCAGCGCCGCGACATCGTTCATGAACTTCCCGATGCCGGCGCCCACCATCGTATACGGAATTTCAGTCACCACGAGATTCGTGCGTCCGTTTCTTCCCGCCTCCGTCTCCACGCGTCCACGGATCCGGATCCGGCCGCTGCCGGTCCGGTAGATCTCCGGCAGCTCGTCCCGGTTGACGACGATGCCGCCTGTCGGGAAGTCCGGCCCCTTGATATACTTCAGCAGTTCCTCGTCCGTAATCTTATCGTTGCGGATAAAGGCGCAGACCGCATCGATCACCTCGCCGATGTTGTGCGGCGGAATCGACGTCGCCATCCCGACCGCAATACCGTCCGATCCGTTGATCAGGATATTCGGAAGCCTCGCCGGCAGCACCGTCGGCTCCTTCTCCGTCTCATCGAAGTTCGGCATGAAATCCACGAGGTTCTTGTCGAGGTCGCTCAGAAAGACATCTTCGGTGAATGCCTCAAGCCGGGCTTCCGTGTACCGCATCGCCGCGGCCCCGTCTCCCTCGATGGATCCGAAATTGCCGTGTCCGTCGATCAGCACCCGTCCCTTTTTGAAATCCTGGGCCATCACGACCAGCGCGTCGTAAATGGAACTGTCGCCGTGAGGATGGAACTTGCCCATCGTGTCGCCCACGATACGGGCGCTCTTCCTGTACGGACGGTCCGAGCGGGTACCCAGTTCCCACATGTCATACAGCACCCGGCGCTGCACCGGCTTCAGGCCGTCGCGCACGTCGGGAAGCGCACGGGAGACGATGACCGACATCGCATAGTCGATATAATTCTTCTGCATAATCTCCGAATAGTCAGTCCGGATGATATGCTCTTCCGTCTTCGGCATCTCACTCCTCCTCAAACGTCAAGCGCGGCGTCAGACGCGTGCTCGTAGATAAACTCCCGGCGCGGGGGCACGTCCGTCCCCATCAGCACGTCGGTGATGTCGGAGGACAGTCCCGGATCCGCGATCTCGATCCGGCGCAGACGGCGCGTCGCAGGGTTAAGCGTCGTTTCCCACAGCTGCTGCGGATCCATCTCGCCGAGACCCTTGTACCGTTGCAGCGTAAAGCGGCCGTTCGGGTGTTTCTTCCTGTAATGCTCGAGGGCTTTGTCGTCGTAGAGATACTCGCCCTCGCCCTTCGCCGGCACCACCTTGTAAAGAGGCGGCATCGCGATATAGACATGCCCTTCGTAGATCAGCTCGGGCATGTACCGGTAAAACAGCGTCAGCAGCAGCGTGCCGATATGAGCGCCGTCCACATCGGCATCCGCCATGATGATGATCTTGTCGTAGCGGAGCTTCGAGATGTCGAAATCGTTTCCGTACCCTTCGGAAAACCCGCATCCGAAGGCCGTGATCATCGTCTTGATCTCCGCATTCGCGAGCACCTTGTCGATGCTCGCCTTCTCGACGTTCAGAATTTTTCCCCGGATCGGAAGAATCGCCTGATACTGCCGGTCACGTGCCGTCTTCGCGGAGCCGCCGGCGGAATCTCCCTCGACGATGAAGATCTCGCACTTCGATGCGTCTCTGGAAATGCAGTTGGCCAGCTTTCCGTTCGTGTCAAAGCTGAACTTCTGCTTCGTCAGAAGGCTGTTTTTCGCTTTCTCTGCCGTCCGCCGGATCTTCGCCGACTTCTCGGCGCAGCCGAGAATCGCCTTCAGCGCGTCAAGATGGCGGTCAAAATAGTGCGGCGCCTCCTCGCTGATCACCTTGGCGACCGCCCTGGCCGCGTCCGGATTGTCCAGCTTTGTCTTCGTCTGACCCTCGAAGCGGGGGTCCGGATGCTTGACGGACACCACCGCCGTCATGCCGTTCCGGATATCCGGCCCTGTGAAATTGGCGTCCTTTTCCTTCAGCACGCCGAGTTCCCGGGCGTAGCTGTTCATCACCTGTGTGAAGGCTGTCTTGAATCCGGTGAGATGGGTGCCGCCGTCCGCGTTATAGATGTTGTTGCAGTAGCCCAGCACATTCTCATGGAATTCGTTCACATACTGGATCGCAACCTCAACCTCGATGCCCTCGTCCGCTCCTTCCAGAAAAACCGGCTCCGTCACCGTCTCCTCGTTCCGGTTCAGGTCGCTGACAAAGCCGACGATGCCTTCCGGCTCCGCGTATTCCACGGTCTCCTCCGGTTCTTTCCGTCTGTCGCGGAAGGTGATCGTCAGCTTCGGATTCAGGTAAGCCGTCTCGTGGAGGCGGGACTTCACTTCCGCGGCCGAGAAGCGGGTTACCTCGAAGATTTCCGGATCAGGAAGGAAGTTGACGGTCGTTCCCGTCTCCTTCGTCCTGCCCAGAATCGGAAGCTTTCCGTTCACAAGCTCAAGATCCGGCACGCCGCGGGAGAAATGATCGTGATAGACGGCCCCGTCGCGGCGGATCTTCACATCCATCTCCGTCGAGAGCGCGTTCACCACAGAGGATCCGACGCCGTGAAGGCCTCCGGATGTCTTGTACGCGCTGCTGTCAAATTTTCCGCCTGCATGAAGCGTCGTGTAGACGAGCCGCTCCGCCGGCATGCCCTTCTCATGGATCCCCACCGGGACGCCGCGGCCATTGTCGCTGACGGTGCAGGAGCCGTTTTTCTCCAGCGTGACATCGATATGGGTGCAGTACCCGGCAAGATGCTCATCGACCGAATTGTCGACAATCTCGTAGATCAGATGATTCAGTCCCTTTCTCGATGTGCTGCCGATATACATGCCCGGCCGCATCCGGACGGCTTCCAGTCCTTCCAGCACATGAATACTGGACTCGTCGTAGACTTCCTTCTTTGTCATCTCAAACCCCCGTTTAGCATCGGCATTGTAGCATACCGTTTTTCCGATTGCAAGGCGGCGGGCACGCCATACGCCGTGCCCGCCGCTTCTTACGGGGATCATTCCGGACCGCTTCACGCTTCCCGCACGGCGTCCTTCATGCTCTTCACGTAACGGAAAATCTCATCCCGGTCCGCGCCGGCATGGATCTTCTTCAGAATCGCAGAGCCGACGATCGCACCGTCCGAAAGGCCGGCCATCGTCTTCGCCTGCTCCGGCGAACTGATGCCGAATCCCACCGCGCAGCGCGCGGACGGGTTCGTTTCCCGTATAAGCCGGACCATCTTCCGGATCGTGTCGTACCGGAACTCCGTCCGGACGCCGGTGACGCCCATCGAGGAAACCACATAGATGAATCCCCTCGGATTCCGCGCGATCTCCCGTATCCGGTCCTCGGAGGTCGGGGAGACCATCGAGATCAGATCCACGCCGTATCGGTCCGAGACGGCGAGCACTTCCTCCTGCTCCTCGAACGGAACGTCGGCGAGGATCAGGGCATCGATCCCGTCTTCCCTGCAGCGCCTGAAAAACGGTACATAGGGCTCCGCATCACTCTCCGACGGATTGCCCCGGTAACGGAACACCGGATTGACATACGTCATGAACGCGATCGGCAGATCCGGCTTCGCTTCTCTCACCCGTTCGACGATCTCGAACGCGCCGTTCACCGTCATGCCGCCCTCAAGCGCCAGCGCGTCCGCTTTCTGGATCACCGGACCCTCCGCAGTGGGATCGGAGAACGGAATCCCCACTTCGATCAGATCCGCGCCGGCATCCGCCGCGGCGAGGATGTATTCCACTGTCCTGTCCGCATCCGGATCCCCAGCGGTAAAAAACGGAATGAAGGCCTTCCCGTTCTGAAACGCCGCCTGTGTCTTACTCATAAAGATTCCTCCCTCTGTAGCGCGCGATCGCGGCGACATCCTTGTCTCCGCGTCCGCTTAAGCAGACGATCATGTTCTCGTCCTTCTTCATCGACGGGGCGAGCTTCATCGCCTGCGCAACCGCGTGCGCGCTCTCGATCGCGCAGATGATTCCTTCCGTGCGGGCGAGGTATTCAAAGGCCTGAACGGCCTCCTCGTCCGTCACCGGCACATAACGGGCGCGGCCGATGGAAGCCCAGTAGGCATGCTCCGGCCCGATGCCCGGATAATCAAGTCCCGCAGAAATCGAGTAGACCGGCGCGATCTGGCCTTCCTCATTCTGGCAGAACAGTGATTTCATGCCATGGAAAATGCCGAGGGAGCCCGTCGCCATCGTAGCGGCTGTCCGTGGCGTATTCACACCCTCGCCTGCTGCCTCGCAGCCGATCAGACGCACATCCGGATCATCGACGAAATGACAGAACATGCCAGCCGCATTTGATCCGCCGCCCACGCAGGCCAGCACCGCAGACGGCAGACGGCCTTCCGCTTCGAGGATCTGGGCTCTTGCTTCTTCCGAGATGACGGCCTGGAAATCTCGGACCATCGTCGGAAACGGATGAGGCCCCATAACCGATCCGAGGCAGTAGTGCGTGTCCGCGCAGCGGTTCGACCACTCGCGCATTGCCTCGTTGACCGCGTCCTTGAGCGTGCCGGTACCGGAATCCACCGGATGCACTTTTGCTCCCAGCAGCTCCATACGATAGACATTCAGCACCTGTCTCTCACAGTCCAGCTTCCCCATGAAAATCTCGCACTCCATGCCGAAAAGAGCCGCTGCCGTCGCTGTCGCGACGCCGTGCTGTCCCGCTCCGGTTTCGGCGATGAGCCTCGTCTTCCCCATCCGCTTCGCGAGCAGAGCCTGACCGAGACAGTTGTTAATCTTGTGCGCACCGGTGTGATTGAGGTCCTCCCGCTTGAGATAGATCCGGCAGCCGCCGAGATCCTTCGTCATCTTCTCCGCATAGTATAGCCTGGACGGCCGGTTCGCGTACTCCCGGAGCAGCCGGTCAAGCTCCTTCCGGAACGAAGGGTCCTCCTTCGCCTCAAAGTATGCTTTCTCCAGTTCATCGAGAGCGTTCATCAGCGTCTCCGTGATATACTGCCCTCCGTAGATCCCGAATCTTCCTTTATTATTCATTCTGTTCCTCTCCCAGGTTATCGTTCAGTCCTTCTCAGCTCACTGCGCCTCTCCAGTCCGCCCGGGCGCAGAGCCGCCGCGAAAGCCTTCACCGCTTCAGAACTCTTTCGGCCCGATGAATCCTCGACGCCCGATGAGACATCGACGCCGAAGGGACGGACAGCCGCGGCGGCCCCACCGACGTTGTCCGGATTCAGCCCTCCCGCCAGAAAGAACGGCTTTGCCGGCCGCTTCTCTCCGGCCAGGAGATCCCACCGGAACGTACGGCCGCTTCCCCGTCCCGCGTCGAAGAGAAGATAGTCCGCTGAAGGATACGCGTCCGGATCCGGCGCATCTTCGTCCATGATGATCGCCTTGATCACTTTCTTTCCCGTCGCCTCCCGGATCCGCCGGATCATGTCGTCCGTCTCGGATCCGTGAAGCTGGGCAAGGTCAATCGTGCCCTCGTTCAGAAGCGGGATGATGTCCTCTTCCCTGGCGTCGACGAAGACGCCCACCGTCCGGATCGCCGGATCAAGAATCTCCCGGATCCGGCGCGCCTGATCCCGGTTTACGCGGTGACGCGTATCCGCGAAGACAAGCCCGGCAAAATCCGGCCGGACCGCATTCACGGCCCGCGCATCCTCCTCCGTCATCAGTCCGCAGATCTTCACCGCCGGCCCCCGGCCGCGCAGTTCACGGATCTTGGATGCCCGGTTGTCCGCGCGCATCAGCGCCTCTCCCACAAGCACCGCGTCCGCGCGCATCGCTTCCGCAGCCGCCACATCCGCGCGTCCCCGGACGCCGCTCTCCGACACGAAAAGCACGCCCTCCGGCACCAGCGCCCGCAGTTCGCCAGCGTGTCTGACATCCACCGAGAAATCCTTCAGATTCCGGTTGTTGACGCCGATGATCCGGGCTCCGGCCTTCAGGGCTGTCTCAATTTCCCGCTCGTCATGCGCCTCCACCAGCGCGCTGAGACCGATTGCCTCCGCCGTCTGGAGATCATCGCGAAGCTCGAAGGGATCAAGAATGGACACAATCAGCAGCACCGCGTCCGCTCCGAGAGCCTTCGCCTCGTGGATCATATATTCGTCCACCGTGAAATCCTTCCGGAGAATCGGGAGATCCGTCGCTTCCCTGACGGCCGTCAGATATTCGTTCCGCCCGAGAAACCAGTACGGTTCCGTGAGGCATGAAATGCAGTCCGCTCCGGCCGCATCATAGGAGGATGCGATCTGCGTGTACTGGAAATCCGGCGCGATCAGCCCCTTCGAAGGACTCGCTTTTTTCAGTTCGCAGATCAGGCCGGTTCCTTCTTTCCGGAGAGCTTTCTCAAAGGGAAAGGCTCCCTGCGTATGCCGGCCGGACGGACGGTCGCACCGCCGGAAAACTTCTCTTCCGCCGAGAACCTGATACGGATCCGGACACTTCCTTTTCGCTTCCGCGACGCGTTCTCTTGTCCGCGCTGCGATTTCATCGAGAATCGTCATTTCATTCACTCCGTTGCCGCGTCCGGCGCCTTATTTGCGGCAGCTCTCCGTGATCCACCTGTCAAGGAGAGCGGCTGCGTCTCCGCTGTCGATCCGTTCCGCTGCGCGGGCGATGCCGTCCTGAAACGTGTCCGCATGACCGGCAGCATACAGGCCGGCGGCAGCATTCATCAGAACCGCGTTCCGCCTGGTGCCGCCGATCGATCCGTCTAAGATTCCTCTCGTGATCTTCGCGTTCTCCTCCGGCGTGCCTCCGGTCAGCTCATCCTTCGTCCCGGGCACAAGACCGAAGTCCTCCGGACAGATCACAGAGGTGCGGTAATATCCCTCCTTCAGCTCGCAGACCGCGGTTTCCCCGCAGGCGCTGATCTCGTCCAGTTTCTCTCTCCCGTATACGACGAGAGCGCGGCGTACACCCATCTGGGCCAGAACCTTGGCAACCGGCTCCACAAGGTACTCGTCATAGACGCCCAGCACATACATGGAGGGTTTTGCCGGGTTCGTGAGCGGTCCGAGGATGTTGAAGACGGTCCGGAATCCCAGTTCCCTGCGGATCGCGCCGACATATTTCATCGAAGTGTGATATTTCTGCGCGAACAGGAAGCAGATGCCGACCTCGTCAAGGAGGCGCCGGCAGAGCGCCGGATCCTCGTCGATGTTGACACCGAGCGCTTCGAGGCAGTCCGCGGTACCGCAGAGGGAGGAAGCCGCACGGTTCCCGTGCTTCGTCACCTTCACGCCGTCCGCTGCGATCACGAGCGCCGCCGTGGTGGAAATATTGAAGGAATGCGCGCCGTCGCCGCCGGTTCCGACGATTTCGAGCGTCTCAAATCCCGGATGGGGGACCGGCGTCGCGTGCTCGCGCATTGCGGTGGCGCACCCTGAGATCTCGTCGATGGTTTCGGCCTTGGTACTCTTCGTGCTGAGCGCGGCGAGAAATGCGGCGTTCTGGGTCGGAGTCGTCTCGCCGCTCATAATTTCGTTCATCACGGCGTAGGCCTCGGCGTAGGTAAGATCCTGCTTGTCCACAATCTTCGCTATGGCTTCCTTGATCATGCTGTCTGCCTCCTTTGCTCTCCGCTGCCGTTTCGTTTCGCGGCGGAGCCTTTCTTCCCGGCCGCTTCATAAAAAAGATCCCCGGCAGCATACGGATATCTGCTGCCAGGGACGATAATCATCGCGGTGCCACCCTGCTTCACTGCCTTCTGCAATGCTCTCATGAGATGCCATCACATCTCCGGACCGTGACGTGGTCCCGCCGTCGCAGATTTGCTGCGCCCTCCGCGGCCCATATGACAGCGTGCCTTCCGTCCGTTCTCATCCCCCGGACTCTCTGTGGGCGCACCCTCTGCTTTTTCTCCGCTTCAACGGTTTTCCGACAGGTTCGTTCCGTCTGCTGAAGGACGGACGCATCCGCTGTGCTTCACTTCATCACAGTGATGCATTGATGACGTATCGGATTGAACGAATTATACCGCGGTCAGTCGAATTTTGCAACCCCGTCTGTCTTTCCTTCCGCCGCGTTGTCACCCTTCCGGCAGACAATAACCGGGGTCCGGTTATCAATGGCCTCAAACAGCTCCGCCGCGAAATCGGGCGGCAGATTGACACAGCCGTGGGAGCCGCTGGTGAGATAAATATCCCCTCCGAATGAAGACCTCCAGCCGGCGTCATGCATGCCGTAGCTCTCATAGAACGGCATCCAGTAATCGACGTGAGAGGCGTAACCCGTGATCTCAAGAGAGCCGAGCGTCTGATCCTGTTTTTTGGCGAAGACCGCAAAGACACCGGAAGGTGTCAGCCGGTCACGGTCCGACTCAAGCCCGGTCACGACATCCGAATCCAGCACAAGCTTGCCGTCTCTGTAATAGTAGAGATGCTGGCCCGTCACATCCACCTCGATATATGTGCCTCCGAAGGTCGGATCCATGTCGTCGCTGACGGAGTTCTCCAGCTCGATCTCTCCGCTCTTTCTGGCGTAAAGGTCGCTGTATATCTTTTCCGTCATACCCTGCTTGTCGATTCTGTAACCATACGGGCTGCAGAACTCGTTAACCGTTCCCTCGGCCGTCGTCTGAAAATCGATGGTATTCTGCACATGATCGAACTTTTCGGCCGCCGCCTTCACGATCTTGTAGACGGCCGTATAGACGGTGTCCGCATCCACTGCGTAGTTCCCGTCCTCGTCTTTTCCGATCCATGAGACGAGCCGATCCCGTCCGATCTCCGTGTCCGTACCGTCCGGATAGCGGAGTGTAATCACCGTGGAAACGTAGTTGTTAAGATCCTCAGCCCGTGCCTTGAGATCTTCATCCTCCGCGGTCACCTGGGGCTTTTTGTAAGCCCCGCTCACATTATTGAGCGAGAGACGGCTCTCCGAGGCGCTGATCGCGTCCGACACGGAGCGGAAAATCACATCCTGATCCGGTTCGTTGCCTTCCACCGCGTCCGCCACCCGGTATGTCTGATCAGACATAAGGACGATTCGCGCGTTCCGCGGCTTTGTCACGGAACCGGAGTCAAATTCCGGCAGCGCCTCAAGGAAATGCTTCAGCTTGTCCTCATCGAACCGGAAACTCGTCTTCACATGACCGGACGATTTCCGTCCGAGCAGCGAAAAGAGCCAGCCCATCCGGTTCTGCGCCTTCAGAAGCTCGGATACCTCGTTGCTGGAGACATAGGTCAGATCGATGTCAGACCCCTTGATCTCCTCGCATTTTCCGCCGCGGAAGGCCACCTCAAGCTGGTACTTTTCCACCGAGTTCCGGAGCAGCGCCTCTGTGTCGGCGGCGGAAAAGCCGCCCGCCTCAAAGCCGTTTATATAAGTGTTGGGAAGGAAGACACGGGCATAACGCGCGGCGATCATGCAATACACGATGACAAGAAACGCCGCAGCGGCGGCACCAACCGCAAGGCGCTGACGGAGTACCCGCTTCTTTCTTTCCCGGAGCTCATCCCGCACCCGTGCGCTTCGGCTTCCCGGCTTTCTTCTTTCCGGCGTACGTTCCGCCGCGGCGTGCCTTTCACGGTTCCACACCGTGCCCGTTCCGGCCGCATGCGATCCTGCTGTCCGCCGCTGCGCCGGGCCCTGCCCCGCTCCGCTTCGATTCTCTGACTGACTGCGTCTGACCCGGTCCTTTTCGTCCCGGGTCTGTCCGCGCCGTGGCTGGCCGGTCTCCATTTTGCTCACTCCTTAAACCGATTCGTCAGGTCTGCCATCAGGTCCGGACCTATGTCCCCGGCCGTCGGACAGACCGTATACTCTGAAAAAGCGCCGGGCGCCCGCGGCACCAGAACGGCCGCGCGCCCCGGCGCCGTCTTCTTACTGATCCTTCTTTGCCGTAACCGTGAGTGCAAGCTCCTCCAGCTGCTTCGGATCCACCTCGGACGGAGCCTTCATCATCAGATCCGACGCGTCCTTGACCTTCGGGAAGGCGATGACGTCGCGGATTGACTCCGAACCGGAGAACAGCATGATCATCCGGTCAAGCCCGTAGGCAAGACCCGCATGAGGCGGCACTCCGTATTTGAAAGCCGTCAGCAGGAAGCCGAACTGCTCCTCCGCCCTCTCCTTCGTGAAGCCCAGCACCTCCAGCATCTTCTCCTGCACATCGTCCATATGGATACGGACGGAGCCGCCACCCATCTCCACGCCGTTCAGCACGATGTCGTAAGCCTGAGCGCGAACCGAGCCGGGATCCGTATCGATGTTCTTCCAGTCATCTTCGTTGGGCATCGTGAACGGATGATGCATCGCCATGAAGCGGTTCTCCTCGTCCGACCACTCAAGCAGCGGGAAGTCCACCACCCAGACGAAACGGAACGCGTTGCGGTCGATCATTCCGAGCTCGCTTCCGAGATGGAGACGCAGCGCACCCAGCGCGGCGCAGACTACTTTGAAGCGGTCCGCAGCGAAAAGGAGAAGGTCTCCCTTCTCGCCGCCCATTGCAGCGCAGAGTGCCTGAAGCTCCTCTTCCGTCACGAACTTCGAGAAGGAAGCCTTCACGGTGCCGTCGCTCTTCATCTGCACATAGGGCAGCCCCTTCGCGCCGTAGGTCTTCGCCACCTCGACCAGCCGGTCGATCTTCTTGCGGGGCATATCGCCCTGACCCTTCACGTTGAGGCCGCGGATCACGCCGCCGGCGGCCGCCGCGTCGCGGAATACGCCGAAGCCGGAGTCGGCCGCCAGATTCGTCACATCGATGATCTCCATGCCGAACCGGAGATCCGGCTTGTCCGATCCGTAGCGGTCCATCGCGTCCTGCCAGGTGATCTTTCCGATGCCGTGGGCCGCGAGTTCATCGTGGGCCGCCTCGATGCCGTGGATCAGCTCCTCATCCGTAAAACCGAGCTGCCGCATGACATCGGGCATCTTTCCGGTCAAATCCGTCAGGAGGGCGGTGTTGACGTTCATCACGTCCTCCTGATTCACGAAGGAAAGCTCCATGTCAACCTGCGTGAATTCAGGCTGACGGTCCGCCCGCAGATCCTCGTCGCGGTAGCAGCGGGCGATCTGGTAATAACGGTCGAACCCCGAGCACATCAGAAGCTGCTTCAGCAGCTGCGGGCTCTGGGGCAGCGCGTAGAAACACCCCGGATGGACGCGGCTGGGAACCAGATAGTCCCGCGCGCCTTCCGGCGTCGACGCGATCAGAGTCGGCGTCTCGATGTCAAGAAAGCCTTCTCCGGAGAGGAAATCCCGGATCATCTGAACCACGTGGGCCCGGAACATAATCTTACGCTGCAGCTCCGGTCTCCGGAGATCGAGATAACGGTAGGTCAGACGGAGATCCTCTCTCGTGTCGATGCCGTCCTTCACCTCAAAGGGCGGAGTCTGCGCGGTTGAGAGGACTCTCAGTTCCTCCGGAATCACCTCGATCGTCCCCGTCTTCATATGCGGATTCACCGCGCCGGCCCGCTTCGCCACGGTTCCGACCACCGCGACGGCCGACTCCGGCTTGAGGCTTCCCCAGCGTCTGTCGCCGGTGTCCTCCGCAACAATCTGAATCAGTCCCGACCGGTCGCGGAGGACGACAAACGCGATGCCGCCCTTGTTGCGTACGGTCTGGACCCATCCCATCAGAGTGACCTTTTTTCCGATATACGCCTCCGTGACTTCCCCGCACCGGCAGGTGCGCGTCAGTCCCTTCATCGATTCTGCCATACTGTCTGCCTTTCTTCGTCTTCTCTCGTTTCTGATCCGTCCGGCCGCGCTCAGCTGTCTTCTCTGCAGAAGAATTCCCGGATATCCGTGTATCCCTGCGCCGTCAGCTGCTCCTTCTGGAAGCGGCGGTTCTTCTTCATCTGGGAAATATCGACGGCCTTACCCTCCGCACGGAGGCTCATCGCCTCCTTCCAGATCGCCTCCAGCTTCTCAGCCGGCATCCGCTTTTCGACGAGGAACGCAGTCTTCGCGCCTGCGCCGGGCACCGTAAAGCCGCGTTCCATCAGAAGCATGATGATCCGCTCGAACCCGATGGAGAAGCCCACCGCCGGGGTCGGCTGGCCGGTGAATTTCCCGATCATCTCGTCATAGCGACCGCCTCCGCCTACGGATCCGCCGTACTCGTCCATCGCGATCTCGAAGATCGGACCGGTGTAGTAGCTCATGCCGCGCACAAGCGTCGGGTCGTAGACGATGCGGAAATCGCCTGTCTTCACGCTGTTTACCGTCCCGATGATCTCCGGAAGCGGCGAACCCGTCTCCTCCATCAGCGAGTGCGCCTGCCCGCTGATGTTCTCCGAGCCTCCGTCCGTATCAAACTGGCTCAGATAGGCATCCACTTTTTCCTTTGGCCAGGACGCCTCCAGTTCAGAGCGGACGCCGTCCCGCCCGATCTTATCCATCTTGTCGAGAATAATAAAGACCTTCTCGTAGTCCTCCGGCTGAAACCCGGCCCGGTCCGCCATCGCCTTCAGAAGCTTCCGGTCATTGACACGAATCGTGAAGCGGTGAAAGTCCAGCTTCGTCAGCACCGTCGTCGTCGCCAGAATCAGGTCGATCTCAGCCAGATCGCTCGGATCGCCGAGGATGTCGATGTCGCACTGGGTAAACTGGCGGAAGCGCCCCCGCTGCGGGCGGTCGGCGCGGAATACGCTGCCGATCTGAAGCGCTTTGAACGGAGACGGCAGCTCCGCGGCGTGGTTCGCGTAGTACCGCGAAAGCGGCAGCGTCAGATCATACCGGAGACCGCTGTCCGTGACCGCGTCCTCGGTTGTCGGGTGCGAGAGATCCAGCTTTTCTCCCCGCTTCAGAATCTTGAAAATCAGCTTCTCGTTTTCGCCGCCCTGTTTGGAAAGCAGGTTTTCGATATGTTCCACCGCCGGCGTGGCGATGGATGAAAACCCGAAGATCGCGTATGTGCTCCGGATGAGTCCGATCACATAATTCCGGACCGCCATCTCATCCGGCAGAATATCCTTCATGCCCGTAACGGGCTTCTTCGTGAGTGCCATATCTGTCTCCTTCATCAGTTCCGGCCTGCCGGAAATCTGGCGGCCGCTTCCGCGAGAATGCTCTCGTCCGTTATGGGAAAATGCACCCGGAACCGGGAGGTCCCGCGGTGGACAACCCGCTGGAATGCCAGAAAAATTCTCAGGTCAAAGTGCTTGATCTCGTCGATCATCAGGCTCATCGCCTCATCCGGTTCGAACCGCTCCCGGTATGGGCGGTCTGAAGTCAGCGCAGCGAACACATCGCAGACGCGGATGATCCGCGCGCCAAGCGGAATCGCTTCCCCCACCAGATGATCCGGGTAGCCGCTTCCGTCGAAGTCCTCGTGATGATAGCGCACTGCGTCCAGAACGATGTCGCTGTATCCGAGGTCCTTCAGAATGTTCCACGACAGAACCGGGTGCATGCGGACATATTTCATCTCCTCGATGACAAGGGGGCTCGCGATCTCCTCCCGCCCGTAGAGATAATTGGTCAGCTGCAGTTTTCCGATATCATGAAGCAGGCCCGCCAGCCTCAGCTGATAGGCGGAGTTTTCCGCCAGTCCCAGTTCCGCCGTCAGTTCCCGGACGAGCGAACTGACATACACACCGTGCTCCAGCTCCTCCTTCAGATTGTAATCGATGATTTTCCGGTCGGATCTGCCGCCCGTCTCCGCCGGATTCTTTTCCGCCGCTGCGTTTATCATGCCAACCCGTCCTGATCCTCCTGAGTCTGCCGCTCGTCAGGGAGAAATCCCGAGACAATGCCTTTATTGTATCACACCCGGGCATCCCACGCATTACTCGTGTCCGTTTTTTTGAAAGCCGGCCCGTCACCGGTGTCTTGCGAGATACGTCGTCACATCCTTCGGACTGACGTTCCGTTCGATGCGGCCGTCCGGATAAACAAACTTGGTGGTTGCTCCGGCACCGAACGCGTGGATGGTCTGCATCTCTTCCATGATGAGCACATTGTAAAGGCAGGCGCAGCCGGGACGGGCAAACCCGGTATTTTCGAGATTGCCCCGCATGTTCTTCTGACGGTAGAGGTAATAGGGTTCCATCCCCATCGCCTCCGCCGCGCCGGAGGCGAGATCCATCAGACGCCCTGAATTTTCGAAGACAAGACCGTCGAAGCTGCCGTAATCCGCGTGCGGATCGTTCTCCCTGTCCTCCCGTATCTTCCGCATAAGCCGCGAGGCCCGCTTGATCGCAAGGGAATGAACCGTGAGAGAATCGGGATTCATCCCGCGGATCGCGTCCAGCGTGCGCCGGACATCCTCTTCCTCTTCCCCCGGCAGTCCGAGAATGATGTCCATATTGATATTGTCAAAGCCGGCCTCTCTCGCCATCGCGAAGGCGCGCCGCGTATCTTCCGCCGTATGGCACCGTCCGATATAGGCGAGCGTCCGGTCGTTCATTGTCTGGGGATTCACGCTGATCCTTGTCACGCCGTGACGCTTCAGCACAGCCAGCTTTTCCGGTGTGATGGAATCCGGACGTCCGGCTTCCACCGTGTATTCCCTCGCTGCTTCCAGATCCCAGATCGAATCGATCGCCGTGAGCAGCCGGTCCAGTTCCTCCGGCTCCAGAGCGGTGGGCGTACCTCCGCCGATATAGACCGTGGTCGGCCCCGGCGCGCCTCCCGCGGCGAGAATCTCCTCCCGCCGCTTAAGCATCTCGCGGATCACGGTGTCAATATATCCGCCGATCCGCGTACGCCACGCCGAAACGGGGCTGGATGAAAAGGTACAGTAAAGACAAATGGACGGACAGAACGGAACATGCACGTACAGACTGTATGTCTGTCCTCCGGTCTCAAGCGGATCCGTCAGTCTCTTCTCCGTCTCCGCCACGCCGAGCGCAAGAGCGGCCTTCTCCGGAGACACAAGATAAGTCTCGCCGAGATAGCGCAGAATGGACTCCTCCGTGTGTCCCTCCCGCAGCAGCTTCATCGGGATTTTGGTCGGGCGGATCCCGGAGAGCGTTCCCCACGGAAGCGCCGTGCCGGTATAGGCTGTCAGCGTATCATAGATTTCCCTCTTCAGCGCATTTTTGACCGCCGTCCGTTCCCCGCCCTCCGGCACACGGATATCAAGAAGAAGCTCCCACGGGCGGCTGCATTTCTCCGCGTCATCCGCGGTGAAGATGCTGACCTCGTCGTCCGGGAAGAAGCTCTTCACCAGCGAGTGAATATCATACAGGAAATCATGTCTGTCCAGTCGAATGCCGATTGTCAAAATCCGTCCCTCTCCGCTCTCGTCTCAGAATCCTTCCGCCAGCCGCTCCCGGCCGATGGTCGTGCCGGGTCCGTGACCCGGATAAACGGCGGTATCGGGCGGAAGCGCGGTCAGCAGCTTCTCCAGCGTATCCGCCATCGCCTCCGGAGAACCGGTCGGCAGATCGGTCCGCCCATAGCTTCCCCGGAAGACGGTATCCCCCGCGAAAAGCGCGGCGTCGGACGGTACATAGTAGCAGCAGCTGCCGGCGGTATGACCCGGAGAAGCCATGACACGAATTTCGCGCTCCAGCAGCGTCAGCACGTCCCCGTCGCTCAGATACCGGTCCGGCGTGACGGTCACGTCCGTCTGAATAAAGGACGTGTTGAGCCGGCTGTCCGTGAGCATGGGACGCTCATCCTTAAGGATCATCACGGGCGCCTCCGGCCACTCCCGCTTCACGGCAGGCACCGCCAGAATATGATCGTAGTGAGCATGGGTGAGAAGCACCGCGGCCACCTTTGCCTTCTGCCTCCTCACCTCTTCGAGGATCTGCTCCGGCTCGTCGCCCGGATCCACGAGAACGATCTCGTCCCCTTCCTTCCCGTTCTTCAGAAAATAGCAGTTCGTCCCGATCGGGCCGACGCGCATCACGCCGGTCCACAGTGCCTGTTTCATCTCTCAGCCTGTCTTTCTCTCGATATCGACCACATCCGGCACAGCCCGGATCTGCGCGATCAGTTCGCCGAGCTCGTTCACAGAGTGAACCGCAAAGCTCAGTTCCATCGTGGCCATTCCCTGCTTGTTCGTCCGCACGTTCATCTGGTCGATGTCGATCTTCCGCTCCGTGAAGATCCGGGATACATCCACCAGAAGGCCCGTCCGGTTGGACGCGTAGACATTGATTTCCGCGGCATAAGTGCCGCTGTTCTTCTCGTCCTCCGGCACCTGCCACTCCGCGTCGATGAGGCGGACCCGGTCGAGATCCGTCATGTTGATGATATTGACGCAGTCCGTACGGTGAATCGTGACGCCCCGTCCGCGCGTGACGTAGCCGACAATTTCGTCGCCCGGAATCGGACTGCAGCATTTTGCGAAATGCACGGCGACATCATGAATTCCCTTGACGACGATCCCGCCCTTGGAATCCTTCTTTCTGACCAGCGGAAGGCGGTCCTTGTTCTCGGCCGCGGCCTTCATCACCTCGGCGTCCGTCTGCTGCTTCCTGTGGTCCTTCTCGTAAAGGTCGATCAGCTTGTTCATGACCTGACCTTCCTTTAGACCGCCGTGTCCGACGGCTGCGAGCACCGAATCCCAGTCGCGGAAGCCGTATTTCCGCATCACGCCGTCCTGATACTCCGGCTTCGTGACGTCCGAAAGCGCATAGCCTTTGGTCTTCGCGCACTGGGCCATCAGGTCCTTGCCGCGCTCGATATTGTCCGACTTCAATTCCCGCCGGAACCACTGGTTGATCTTCGTCTTGGCCTGCGTGGATTTGACGATCTTCAGCCAGTCGCGGCTCGGGCCCTTCGAATTCTGGGACGTGATGATCTCCACCCGGTCGCCGTTTTTGAGGACATAGTCCACCGGCACAAGCTTGCCGTTGACACGCGCGCCAATCATGCGGTTGCCCACCGCCGAATGGACCGCATAGGCGAAATCGATGGTGCAGGACCCGTTGGGAAGCGTCTTCACGTCTCCCTGCGGCGAGAAGCAGTAAACGCTCTCTGAGAAGAGATCGAGATCGGATTTCAGCAGGGACATGAACTCCTTGTTATCGGAAGAATCCTGCTGCCACTCAAGGATCTGGCGGAGCCACGTGAGCTTCTCCTCCTCCTGATTGCCCTTGACGGCGTGCCCGTTGGAAACCTCCTTGTATTTCCAGTGGGCCGCGATACCGTATTCAGCCACCCGGTGCATCTCGAAAGTCCGGATCTGAATCTCGAAGGGCGTTCCGTCGTTCCCGATGACCGTCGTATGAAGTGACTGGTACATGTTCGGCTTCGGCATCGCGATATAATCCTTGAACCGTCCGGGAATCGGTTTGAAAAGCTCGTGCATAAGTCCCAGAGAGGCGTAGCAGTCGCTCACGGTATTCACGATGATCCGGACCGCAAAAAGATCGTAGATCTGGTCCAGTGTCTTGTCCTGATTGACCATCTTCTTGTAGATGGAGAAGTAATGCTTGACTCTTCCGGTGACCTCTCCTTCGATGCCCGCTTCCCGGACAGCCTTCTGGACCTCCTCCACCAGCGAGTGAATGAATTCCTCTCTCTGGGTCTTGCGTGCGTCCACCTGGGCGACAAGATCCCGGTAGACCTCCGGCTTCCAGTATCGGAGCGCCAGATCGTCCAGCTCGACTTTGATTTTGGAAATGCCGAGCCGCTGGGCGATCGGCGCGTAGATATCCATCGTCTCCCCCGCCTTCTCCAGCTGCTTCTCCCGTCTCATGTACTCAAGAGTCCGCATGTTGTGAAGACGGTCCGCCAGCTTGATGATGATCACCCGGATATCCTTCGCCATCGCGAGGAACATCTTGCGGAGATTCTCTGCCTGAATCTCGACCTTCTCGACCTTGTAGTCCACCTGACCCAGCTTGGTGACGCCGTCCACAAGAAGCGCTACATCGTCGCCGAAGGCGGAGCGGATATCCTCCACGGTCATCGGCGTATCCTCCACCACATCGTGAAGAATGCCGGCCGCGATGGTTTCCTTGTCCATCTCCAGATCCGCGAGAATGATGCCTACGCAGAGCGGATGAATGATGTAAGGCTCGCCCGACTTTCTCACCTGATCCCTGTGAGCCTCGGCTGCGACATGATAGGCCTTTTCGATCATGGACAGATCATCCGACGGATGATAGGCGAGCACGCGCTTCTTCAGCTCTTCGTAAAGAGCGGAAGGCGCCGTAAAATCCGCCGGCGTGCTCAGATCCGGCTCGTCTTTTCTGACCAGTGCATGCGGATCCTTCTTCAGTCCGACGGTCATCTTTGTTTCGTCTGTCCTCGTCTCGCCCATATGCTGTACCTGTCCCTGCCTGCGGAGCGGGAGCTGAAGGCTCCCGCTCCGCAGGATGATGTCTCTTTGCGCAAACATTTCTGTTTCATCTGGCGGGCAGAACATCCCGCACGGCCTGCCGCGCTGCTCTTACTTTCCCGGATAGCAGATGACACTCTCCACGTCGTACTTCGCCAGCCGTTCTCTTCCGTTCAGTCCGTCCAGCTCCATCAGAAAGACCATCCGGACCACCTTGCCTCCGAGCTGCTCCACGAGTTTCGCCGCCGCCTCCACAGTGCCGCCGGTGGCGATCAGATCATCGACAATGACGACCCTGTCGCCCGGCTTCACCGCGTCCCGGTGCATCTCGATGGTCGCCTGACCGTATTCAAGATCATAGGTCTCGGAGACAGTGGCGCAGGGAAGCTTTCCCTTCTTGCGGATCGGGATGAAGGGCTTGTGAAGATTGTAGGCAATCGGCATGCCGAAGATGAAGCCTCTGGACTCAAGACCGGCGATGCTGTCATATTCGACGCCCTTCAGTTTTTCCTGCATCTCGTCGATGGCCATCGCCAGTCCGTCCGGATCCTGCAGGATCGACGTAATATCGCGGAACATGATGCCCGGCTGCGGAAAGTCGGGAATCGTTCTCACATAGTCTTCCACTTTTTCTCTGATCATATCATGTACTCCTTCGGATGCCCGCCGCGGACCTTATACGCCGCATGCCGGGGATATTTTGATGATCCGGTCATGCCGGTTCAGAATGTAACTATAGCACGAAACAGACATGCGTAAAAGATGCTTGCCGGAAACTTACTGAAAGTGCGTGACGACCAGCTGAATCCTTCGATGTCCCATATACTCGTTGATCTCCGGTTCATAGACAATCGAGAGCACCGGATCCTCCGCGATCCGCTCCGCAAGCGCATCGACATTCCGGAAGCAGATCGCATCCAGCGGACGTCCCTTGGCGGAAGGCTGGAATCCGAGGCGGTCCGGATCCGCGTCCTCAGGGGACTCAAGAGAGCGCACCCGCATCCGGAGAAGGGAGTGGCGCGCGCCGAAAATCCGGGGATGCTCGCAGAAGACGTACTTCTCTCCGAACATCGGCTTCGGGTTCGCCTTTCCGAATGGCGCGAGGAGCTCCAGATCCCGGATCAGCTTTTCGCTGACGGACTCGACTGGCAGAATGGCGTCCATCAGCACCTTCGGCGTAAGGTCACTCTCCGTCAGGCCGCAGTCCTCGTTCAGACGCCGTCTCAGTTCTCCGACCTTCTCCTCCTTCAGCGTCAGCCCGGCCGCCATCGGATGGCCTCCGAAGCGGAGAAGCAGATCCTTCACTTTCACAAGACCCTCGAACATATTGTAGCTCTCAATGGAGCGGCCGGAGCCCTTCACGCCCTCCTCCGCCCTTGTGAGAACCAGGGCCGGCCGGGAGTAGGCTTCCCGGATCCGTCCCGCGATGATGCCGGCGATGCTCTCATGAACCTCCGGAAGAAAGACGACGAGAATCCGGTCGTCTTCCATCCCATGCGCTTCAATCATCCGCTTCGCCTGAACGGTTCCGGTTTCGGTCATCGCCTTCCGGCTGTCGTTGAGCGCCTTCAGCTCGCCCGCCAGACGCTTCGCGCGGGCCGCATCCGGCGCTTCCAGCAGCTGTGCGGCCCGCATCGCCGTGTCGAGCCGGCCGCTCGCGTTGAGGCAGGGACCGAGCACAAAGCCGATCTGGTAGGTGTCGGCGTTCGCCAGCGACACGCCCTGCGCTTCGGCGAGTGCGATGAGTCCCGGATTGTCAGTGCTCCGGAGTCGTTTAAGTCCCTCCTTCACAATGATCCGGTTCTCACCGGTGAGGTCCACAATATCCCCCACCGTCGCGAACGCCGCGTACTGCAGCATATCCATGCCGGGATCCCCGCCGAGGGCGAGGATCAGCTTCCACGCCACGGCGGCTCCGCAGAGCTGGAGGGTGGAGGACGTATCGTCCTTCCGCTTCGGATCCACCACCGCGTCCGCCTCCGGGAGCTCCAGCACCTCGTGATGGTCGGTGACGATGATCGTCATCCCCTTCTCCTTCGCGAGACGAACCGCCTCCAGCGCGGCGATTCCGTTGTCGCAGGTGACGATCGTATCGATTCCTTCTTCCGACGCCTCGCCGATCATCGAAGGGTTCAGCCCGTAGCCGTCCGTGATCCGGTTCGGGATCCTGACGTCAGCGTCCGCGCCCAGTTCCGTAAGTCCCCGTTTTAATATGTAGGAAGCCATCACGCCGTCGATGTCATAGTCGCCGATCACGCGGATCCTTGCACCGGACGCGATCTTCCGTTTCAGAATCGCCGCTGCGCGGTCCATGTCCTTCAGTTCGAACGGATCGCGCAGACCGGAAAGATCGCCGTGAAGAAACGTCTCCATCTCCGCGCGCGTTCTCAGTCCCCGGCTTAAGAGAATCCCCGCCACGACGGGATCGATCCCGAGAGCCTCCGCTGCTGCTGCCGCGCCCTCCTGCGGCTTTCTGTATGTCCATCGTTCTCTTGTCTTTTCCATTCCGTCCCTTCTCTCCGGATAAGGAAAAGCCATGCAAACGATCTGCATGGCCTTTCGCTTCTTACTATCATGATTGTCCGGACTTTTTTCTCTTCTTCTTGCGGATCACGTTCGGGTTGCCGGCGCTGCGCACCGCGTTCTCCGGGAGGGCTCCTCCTTCTTCGGAAGCCGGTCCGGCGTTTTCGGCTGCGCGTGCCGCCTTCATGGCCGCCTTCTCGCGCATCGCCCGGTATGCCTTCGCATCCCGGCCGAAATGCGTCCGCATCCAGAACCAGAGCGGCCCGGTCAGGAAGACCGAGGAGCAGGCGCCGGCGAGGATACCTACCATCATCGGAAGCGTGAACTCCTTGATGGAAGAGACGCCCATCAGATAGAGGACGAGGATGGAGGAGAACGTCGTCAGGTTGGTGAAGATGCTCCGGGTCAGCGTGACGTTGACCGCCTTATCCACCAGTTCCTCCAGATCACCGTCCTTCGGCAGCGACGGAAGCGTCTCACGGATCCGGTCGAAGATGACGATCGTCGAGTTGATGGAATAGCCGAGGATCGTCAGCATGACCGCGATGAAGGAATTGCCCACCGAAACACGGAGGATGGCGTAGGCCATCAACGTGATCGTCACGTCATGGCAGAGCGCCAGCACGGAGGAAGTCGCGAAGCGAATGTCCTTGAAGCGGATGAAGATATACAGGAGCATCAGGATGACCGCGATGATCACGGCTGTGATGGCGTTTCTCCGCATCTCCTTGCCGACGGTCGCCGAGATGGACTCCGCCTTGATGCTCGTCGCGTCAACCTTGAATGCGTCGGCCAGACTCTGGTCCAGCGCCTCCCGCTCGTCCGCGTTCAGCGTTCTCGTCTTGATGATGACCTCATTGGACCCGACTACCTTCTGCATCGAGACGTTTGCGTCGCCGGTCACCTTCATCACCACCGGCTTCACCTGACTGTCCAGCTCCCTGAGAGACAGATTGTCGTTAAAGGCAACCGTCGTCGAGGTGCCGCCGAGGAACTCCAGCGAATAGTTGAGAGCCCGCTGTCCCTTCGCATGATGATAGATCATACAGCCGGCGCCGACTGCGACGATGCAGAGCGCCACCGTCAGATACTTCAGCCAGTTCTTCACGAACCGGATATGCGTTTCCTTCTTCCGTCTCGCCCACAGCTTCTCGCTGCGGGAGCCGAAGGCATACACGGAGTTCACGATCAGTCTCGTGATGATGAGCGCCGTGAACATCGACAGCGCGACGCCCAGCGCCAGCGTCATCGCAAAGCCCTTGATCGAGCCTGTCCCGAGAACCCCCAGCACAGCGGCGGCGATCAGCGTCGTGATGTTGCCGTCGAGAATCGCGCTCATCGCCTTGTGAAAGGCCGCCTGGATCGCCCCGTGCAGCGACGTGCCCGCCGTCATTTCCTCCTGCAGACGGGAGAAGATGATGACGTTGGCGTCCACCGCCATACCGATCGAAAGAATGATGCCGGCGATACCGGGCAGCGTCAGCGTAAGGTCAAAGGCGTTGAGCAGGATCAGCATCAGCGCCGTGTAGAGCACCAGCGCGAACGAAGCGATCAGACCCGGAAGCAGGTACGCGACGGTCATGATGATCATGACCAGCAGAAGTCCGACAGCACCGCCGATCAGCGAGGTGTGAATCGCCTCCTGTCCCAGCTGGGCGCCGACCACGTTGGACCGGATCTCGTTCAGCGTCACCTTCAGTCCGCCGATTCGGATGTAGGAGGCAAGCTCCTTGGCCTCATCGATCGTACTCATGCCCTCGATGACGGCCTTGCCGTTTGTGATGGCGGCATTGACCTTCGGCACCGAGACGAAGGAGCCGTCATAGTAGATGCCGATGGACTCCCCGGCCGCGTATGCCTTCGTCGTCGCGTCAGCGAACTTCTTCGTGCCGTCCTTCGTGAAGCTGAGCTCAACCACATACTCATTGTTCTTGGTTGTCGAATTCTGCTGCACACCGCCCTGGGCGTCCGCCACGTCCGATCCCTCGCAGACAATGGATCCGTCCTTCTCCAGCTCCTTGATCGTCTTGTTGTTCAGCTTATACCCGCCGGTCGTGCTGTCGTAGGAATAGTTCTGGTTTCCGTCCGGGTCCGTCTGAGCGATGAAGTACAGTGATCCCGGCGTGCCGAGATCCTTCAGAATCTTCGTCGCGTCCGAGACGCCCGGGATCTCCACGGTGATCCGGTTAGCCCCCTCGCGGTAGATGTTGGCCTCGGTGGAATACTGATCGACACGCTTCTGCATCTTGAGGACCGTGTCGTCCATATCGGTGGATGACGGATTGTCCTCGTCCGCCTCGTACGTGATCGAGACGCCGCCCGACAGATCGAGGCCGGTGTGGATGTTCCGCATAGCGCCGGTGCCGGTCGGGCCCCAGCCTGCGATGGCTGTGTAGACCGCGAGAACCGTCACGACAACCAGCGCAATGAATGTGATGATGCCGTTTCTCTTTTTCATGGTGTGACTGTCTCCTTGCTCCATTTCAGGGTCTGTTTCGCCGGAACCGCCTCTGCGGCCCCGCCGGGCACAGTCTGAGCCCGCAAACACGGAGTTCATTATAACATACACCCACACGCTGTACAAGAATCGCGGAATCGTTTTCCCTTTCGGCTTACGATTGCATTTTCATCATGATTTCAGTAAACTTAAGGAAAAGGAGGCGCCTGTTCCCGTACATCCGATATGAATACTGCATTCCAGTTCGCGATTCTGATCCTGCTTCTTCTGCTGTCCGCGTTCTTCTCGTCATCCGAGACCGCCCTCACCACCGTCAACCGCATCCGGATGGAGGCGCTGGCCCAGGAGGGAAACCGGAGGGCCGAAACCGTTCTCCGCATCACGGACAACCGCTCGAAGATGCTCTCCACCATCCTGATCGGCAACAACATCGTCAATATCTCGGCGACCGCGCTTTCCACCTCGCTGGCAATCCGTCTTTTCGGAAACGCCGCCGTCTCGGCCGCGACCGGAATTCTCACCGTGCTCGTGATCATTTTCGGCGAGATCGCCCCGAAGAATCTCGCTGCCGTCAACGCGGAGCGGCTTTCCCTCTCCTTCGGCGGCGTCATTCTCATTCTGATGCGTCTGCTCACACCGGTGATCTTCGTCGTGGAGAAGATGGCTCGGGGCGTGGTCCGTCTCTTCGGCGTCGATCCGGACGCGAAGCCTTCCATGACCGAGACCGAGCTCCGCGCGCTGGTGAATGCCTCCGAGGAGGACGGCGTCATCGAACGGGATGAAAAGGACATGATCAACAATGTGGTCGATCTGCAGGACACGGTCGCGCGGGAAATTATGATTCCCCGCATCGACATGACGGAGGTTCCCGTCACGGCATCCTACGACGAGCTGATCGATGTCTTCCGAAGGCATCACTTCACCCGGATGCCGGTCTTCGAGGACAAGGCGGAGAACGTGGTCGGCGTCGTCAACGTGAAGGATCTGCTTCTGACCGACCGGGATCATTTCGATATCCGGCGCGTGCTGCTGAAGCCCTACTTCACCTACGAAACCAAGAACATCTCCGATCTGCTCGATGAGATGAGGCTCAATTCGCTGAACCTCGTCATCGTGCTCGACGAATACGGAAACGCTTCCGGCATGATCACCATGGAGGATGTGCTGGAGGAGATCGTCGGCGACATCCACGACGAGTACAGCGACCGGGACGCCGAGGAAATCACCGTCATTCAGGAGGGACGCGAATACTCCTGTCTCGGTTCCGCGGACATCGATGACGTGAACAAAGCTACCGGCCTCGAGATGGAGTCGGAGGACTATGACACGATCGGAGGCTACGTCATCGAGCACTCCGACGACAAGCTTCCCAAGGTGGGCGAGTGCATCGTCCTTGAAGACGGCACCCGGCTCATCGTCGAAGCGGTGCGCAAGAACCGGATCATGCGGGTGCATATTTTTCTGGCGGATCCGGCGCAGCAGGAAACGGCCGATGCCTGACACCGGCCGGAGAAGAAGGGAGGATCCCCAATGCTCTATTTCATTCTGAATCCGAAAGCCCGATCGAAGGGAAGCGGCGAAGTATGGCCGGAGATCAGCCGCGTACTCCATCAGCAGGCGATTCCTCATCAGGTGCTGGCGACCCGCTACGAAGGCCACGCGGGAGAACTGGCGCGCGCCGTCTCCGAAAAGGACCCGCTGGCGACTGTTGTCGCGGTCGGCGGCGACGGATCGATCCACGAAATCATCAGCGGCCTGACGAATCTCTCCACCGTCACGCTGGGCGTGATCCCCTGCGGTTCCGCCAACGACTTCGCCCGGGGAATGGGGATTCCCTCTGAGATTGGCCGGGCTCTCCGGACGCTTCTGGACCGCGCGCATGTGGTCAGAATCGATCTGGGGATTGCGGAAAAGGACGGCCGCAAGAGCCGTTTTGCCGTCAGCTGCGGCATCGGGTTTGACGCCGCCGTCTGCCACGAGGCTCTGGCCTCCCGCATGAAGGATTCCCTGAACGGTCTTGGCCTCGGCCGGCTCACCTATTCGGCGATCGCGGCGAAGCAGATCGCGCTTTATGAACCCGAAACGGTCACCATCGAAACGGACGGCGGACGGAGCTTCCGTTTCGATGATGTGTACTTTGTCGCCGCGATGAACCAGCGCTGCGAAGGCGGCGGACTGATGCTGACGCCGAAGGCCCGTCCGGACGACGGCGTGCTGGATCTTTTTGTCTGCGGCGGTCTGACCCGGGCCGGCCTGATCGGCTCGATTCCGGCGACACGTACCGGAAGCCACACGCATATTCCCGGTCCCCGGTACCTCCGCTGCCGTACGGCCGTCATCCGTACCGGAAAGCCGCGCCCGATCCATCTCGACGGCGAATCAGGCGGTATCGGAAACGCGCTGTCCGTCTCTCTCCTTCCGGAACGGCTTCAGGTCATCACCGCGTAAGAGACGGTTTCTGCGATCTCACAGGACGGCGCCGTGCAATCCGCACGGCGCCGTCTCTTAACGTATTCCGTATTTCAGTTAAATCCGTAGTACTTCTGCACCAGCTGATACCCGCGGACCGCCATATCCCGTCCCGGCTTCCCGGGCAGATTCAGCGCGCGGCCAAGCACACTGTGGCGGATCCGGAGGAACAGCATCAGATCCTTCCTCTTCAGATAATCCCAGATTTCTTTCTTTTCCCTCAGCGCCTCCTCCGAGCCGATGCGGAGCAGCAGGATGCTCGTCACGCTCATGATGATGCCGAGATCATGGATGATGTAGTTCATCTGCTGCTTCTTTCTGAGCAGGTCCGGCCGGTAGCTGTCGATCATGATCCGGGTCACGCGAAGCTGCTGATCCATCCGCTTCACCATGACTTCCTCGTTCACCGACTGATCCGCGCGGCCGATAAAATAGCGGTACAGCGGCACATTGAGATAATACATCGTCTTCACGTACATCATCGGCTGATACGCGTAGATATTGTCTACATAGAAAGTATGCTCCGGCAGCTGCAGTCCGCAGGAGCGGAGAAGGTCCGTCCGGTATGTGAGGGAATGCATCAGCACGTACCGGTGGGCGTTGAGCGGCTTGATCACCTCGTCCCATGTGAAGATCCTGTTCTCGGGGAATGAGCCCACATAGCGCATGCCGTGCTTCCGTTTCGCCCCCTGCTTCTCATAAATGTAGTTGCTGATCAGCACGTCCAGCGTTTCCGGACCCGAGATGCAGGTGCGGAGCGCATCGAGCACCTGCATGTAGGAATCATAGTCCAGCCAGTCATCGCTGTCACAGACCTTGAAATAGATACCCTGGGCTTCACGGATTCCGGTGTTGACCGCGCCGCCGTGTCCCTTATTCTCCTGATGGATGGCCCGGACGATGCCCGGAAAACGCCTTTCATAATCTTTCGCGATCGCCAGCGTCCCGTCAGTCGAGCCGTCGTCGATGATGAGCACCTCCACGTCCTCACCGCCGAGTACAGCATGATCAACGGCCTTCTTCATATAGGCCGCCGAATTGTAGCAGGGTATTGCCACACTGAGAATCTTCATCGCCCGTTCCTTTCCTCTTGTTCTTCTTCACGGCTCTTTCCTTTGCCGGGGAAGACATGGATCAGTTTCGCGTATGCGGAAAATGCAGCCGGCAGCGGACGCTCGCCCGAAAGTTCCTTCGCATCCGCAAAAATCCAGTCACGTCCGTGCGCGGACCGTCCCCTCTCCCCGGATAACGCGCCGATCCGTATCTCGTATCCGGTCATACGCCACTCTACATGGGAGAATAGATGACGTGCTGCCGGCAGCGGCCGTATTCTCAGTGCATCATACCCGTTTTCGGATGTATATGCAACCGCCTGTTCCGCCGTCAGCTCTCCCCTGACATTGGGAAATTCGTACATACCGGCCAGCAGCCCGCTGTCCGGCCGTTTCCGGACTGCCGTCAGCTCTCCGCTCCTCACAAGAAGCACCGTCCTGCGCTCGATCCTCCGCTCCGTCTTCTTTTCACGGATCGGCAGGACGCCCGCGAGACCCCTGCGTTCCGCTCCGCAGAAGGGACGCACCGGACACGCTTCGCAGAGAGGCTTTTCTCCCGGAAGGCAGAGAAGTGCACCCAGTTCAATCAGCGCCTGATTGAAGTCACCGGCTGCATTTTCATGAAATGCGCCCGGGTGATCCTGACCGGACGTCCGGGCGGCAGGCAGCGTCTGCATCAGCCCGGCAATATCCCGTTCAGCTTCCTTCTTTACGGAAGGAAGAAGAATATTGCGGTCATCCGCCGTCATTCTCGCCCAGACCCTGAGCACATTGCCGTCCACCGCCGGCACTCTCTCGCCGAAGGCGATGGACGCAACCGCGCCGGCTGTATAAGATCCGATACCGGGAAGCTTCTCCATCTCCTCCTTCGTCCGGGGAAAGGCCCCTTTGAAGTCCTCCACAACAGTCCGGGCAGCCCGCTGCATGTTCCGTACGCGGCTGTAATAGCCGAGTCCCTCCCAGAGTTTGAGCAGCCGCTCCTCATCCGCTTCCGCCAGCGCCGAAAGATCCGGCAGAGCTTCAAGGAAGCGCTGATAGTACGCCTTCACCGACTCCACCCTCGTCTGCTGCAGCATAATCTCAGAGACCCAGATCCGGTACGGATCGGAAGTATGACGCCACGGAAGATCCCGCCGGTTTGCGCGGTACCAGTCCGTCAGCGGCTTTACAATTTCAGCATTCATTTGATATACTCCGGTTCGGCAGGCATCATGAAAGACACCCGGAGAGGACGATGTATGAATTCATTCATTTTTGATGTTGACGGGACGCTTTGGGATTCCACCGCTCAGGTGGCCGAAGCGTGGAGAAAAACAGCGGAGGAGTTCGGACTTGACACCTCCCCTCTCTCGGCGGAAAGACTTCGGAGGGAATTCGGCCGGATGATGGGTGACATCGTCTCATCCATCTACCCGGAACTTGACGAGAAGACGAAGGAACGCTTCATGAGCGTCTGTCTGGCTGTGGAGAACAGAGATCTTTCAGCTTCTCTTCCGCCGCTCTACGAAGGCGTCGGCGGACTCTTCCGTTCACTTCACGAGAAGGGCTGCCCGATCGTGATCGTGAGTAACTGTCAGGCGGGATACATCGAGCTGCTGACAGAGGGCCATCATCTGGAAGCCTTCGTCGCCGGCCATCTCTGCCCTGCGGACACCGGCGAAGCCAAGGCGGCCAATATCGGCACCGCCATCCGCCGCTGGCATCTGGAAAATCCCTGTTACGTCGGAGATACGATGGGTGATTTCGAGGCGACCCGGGCGAACGGCATCCCGTTCATCCACGCCTCCTACGGCTTCGGTCGCGTTCCCTCTCCCGATTACCGGATCGGTTCGCCGCTGGATCTGCTGAGCCTCCCGCTGTTCTGATGGAACGACAGGACACAGGGACACAGATCCCACCCGGCGCAGGTCACGTTCTTCTTACGGTGTGACTCTGATACAGGTAACGCGAGAGGACGTCATACATCCGGACCGGATCGATCGGTTTCAGCAGATGTTCGTTCATGCCCGCCTGACGGCTTCTCCTGGCATCTCCCTCATAGGCGCTGGCGGTCAGCGCGATGATCGGAATCGTATCCGCGCCCGGAATGTCCGTGTTCCGGATGACCTGAGCAGCCTCGATGCCGTCCATCACCGGCATGCGGATATCCATCAGGACGGCGTCATACGCACCGTCCTTCGCGGCGAAGCGATCCACAGCCTCCCGTCCGTTGACGGCTGTATCCACCTCAAATCCGACGCGCTCCAGCATCATTTCGGCGATCTCCAGATTGAGCGGATGGTCCTCGGCAAGGAGAATCTTCTTTCCGACAAAGCTGTAGATGTCACGATTCATGTCCGGAAGCGGCCTGACCGGCCGCACGCGGCTGACCGGCATCGTGAGGATAACCCGCGCTACCGTTCCCATCCCCCGGCCGTTTCCGCTCTCGAATGTAACGGTGCCTCTCAGCCTGCGCACTTCCCGGCATACAGCCGCAAGGCCGTGATCCGCCTCAGCCTCCTCCTGCCGCGTCATGCTTCTCAGCTTTCTCAGCTGTTCCTCCGGGATACCTGCGCCGTCGTCCTGCACATAGAACTCAATCGTCGAGTTGCGGTCGTCCGTCATCAGCTCTCTGACGCAGAAAATGACGTCGCCGCCCTCGGGCGTGTATTCCACCGCGTTCTCAAGCAGCTCGGTGAGAATCGAATGGAGCTGGTCCCGGCCGTTTCCGGCGAGTTCGGACGCGGAGATATGCTCGATACGGTACCGGAAATGCAGGTTTTTCCTCTCCGCGACAGGCTTCATCGTGTGAGCCAGATCAGAGACAAGCTCCTTCAGATCGATGACTCTGTTCTCTTCGTTTTCCGCCATCCGCTCTTCTCCTGTTCAGCGATTTCAGTCCAACCGTTCCCCTGCCAACGCGCTTCACACGGTCCGCGAAGGCTCTCTGTTTGTACCCCGAGTATATCACAGCGCTATCAGAAAAACACAGTAAAAGAATCAGATTTTTTTACAAAACGTTCCGGCGGCCGCCCTTCCCGTCCGCCTGAAGTGAAATCTGCCGCGTCCGGCCCATGTCATCGATCATTTCCTGATTGAAGACACGGAGCTCCGCAGCCGGTCCGATATAATCCCTTTCATAGCATTCATAGGTCGAATTCTTCGTGGATATCAGATACAGCTCGCCGTCAAAGGCTGCCGCGATCACCCGTGAGGTCTGGATCACGGTCCCGTCCGGATACCGGCTGCTTCCGCAGACCCGCCCGCTGATCGTCTCCCCGTCGATCTTCCACTCTTTCAATTGCATCTGATTCGCCTCCAAAAAACGGAAATATGAAGCATCGCACCTCATCATACCCCTTATTCGTGTCGCATTCGTGACGTTCTCTTACCTTTCCGCCGTCATCGCAGCCTCGATCCGGTCTCCTTCCACCGTCACATGAGCGCGGCTCCCGAAGATCAGCGGCATCGACGGCTTGACATGGCCCACGTCCACATCAAGAACGATCGGAACATTCCTCCCCTTCAGAATATCCGTCACAGCGTTGCCCGTATCCACGCCCATCATCTCCTGATGAAAAGCCGCCAGCGGCCGTCCGATCAGAAAACCGGCCGCGCCGCGGAACCAGCCGAGTTCGTCCAGATGCCAGAGAGCCCGCCGGATGCTCATCACGGAAAGATCGCAGGCCTCCAGAACCCAGATCAGCGGCCCGTTCGCCTCCGCGAAAGCGGCTGTCCCGTCAAACGGTGTCCCGGAAAGATTAACCAGAACGTCAAGACAGCCGCCGATCAGTACACCGTCCATCGAAAGGCGGCTGCCGGCCGCTTCCCTTGCTCCTTCCCAGCCGGGCATCCACAGTCTGAGCGTCTTCTTCGCGTCCAGGCGGTACGGGGCAAGAGGATCCTCCGTCTCCCCGCCGTCCTCCGTCCATGGCGTCTCGAAACGGTCATACCCGCGCACGGTCAGATCCGTTCCCTCCAGCAGGGCGAACGCGTCCCGCTCCGGCGCCTCCCATGGCTTGCCGAAGCCGGTGGCCGTCGGACCGTAGATTCCCGGCACATCCGCCAGCGTAAGAAGCGGATGCAGAAAGTTCGTGTTATCCGAGTAGCCCATAAACCACTTGGGCGGCGCCTTACGGATGGTCTCAAAATCCAGATGGGGAAGAACTTCGTTCATCAGTTCCCCTCCGCCAACGGAGATGACGGCTTTCACCTCCGGGTCAAGATATAGGTTCATCAGATCGGCTGCCGCGTCCTCCGGCTTCGTGCTGATCCCCAGCCCGTCGCTCCGGTAGGTGCTGGGCGCGATCCGCAGGCGGTATCCGCGGGCCTCGAATTTTCCGATCGCGGACCTGAGTCTTGTGATATAAGGTTCCGTGGCGGCGCCGAAGGACGGGGCGCAAAGCCCGATCAAATCCCCGGGACGCAGAAAAGCCGGTGTTCTCATACTCATTTCCTCCTCAAAGTTTTCGGATCAGCTCCCAGATCCCCATCATCGCATCAGCCGGAATGAACTTCGCGGCGATCCGGTGCAGCGAGCACATGATACCCGGCGTTGAAACCGCGAAGCCGCACCGGCTGTCGAACAGCGAATACCGGGCAACGGTCCTGACGCTCTGGGACAGAGGGAAATGGCGTATCGCGGCACCGCCTCCTTCCGTGTCCCGTGCGGTCGGAATAAACTCCGTATCGCGGATCCAATACGGACAGACCGCCGTCACCCCGATGCCGCGGTGCATCACTTCCCGCCGGAGCGCTCTTGTAAAACGGTAAAGGAATGCCTTGGAAGCGGCGTAGACGTTGAGAAACGGAAACGGCTGGAAGGCAGCGGTGGAACAGACCTCCACGATCCGGCTCCCTTCCTTCATATAAGGCAGGGCAAGGTATGTGACGTCCACGGCGGCGCGGCAGTTCAGGTCGATCATCCGGTCACAGGTTCTCCGGTCTATCTGACTCAAGGTTCCGATCTTGCCGAAGCCGGCCGCGTGTATCAGAAGTCTGATCTCCGGCTTTGTCTTCTCAAGAAGCGCCTCAATCCGTTCGATGTCCTCTTCCCTCGTGAGATCCGCCGGCACAGGTCTCACCGGGATCCGGCTGACCGCTTTCAGCTCCTCCAGCCGGTCCGCTCTTCTCGCGACAGCCCAGATTTCGTCGATGCCGGGCTCCGCCCGGCTGATCTCAAGAACATACTCCCTTCCGAGCCCACTGGAGGCGCCCGTCACCAACGCAATCTTCATCCTTCCTCCCGTCCCGGGCCGACGCCCGTCTTCATTTTCTTTACTATATCACATCCCGCCGTTTCCGTCCGACACTCACATTTTTGAAACAAATATGTTGAGCTTGTATTTCCTCGTTTAATATTTTTATTTACATTTTGTTACAGAAGTGTTAAGATCGGTATCGTAGCAAGCGAATCTTCCTCCACGGAAGAATCGGAAAGGATAACATCTATGAAGAGAAAACTCGTTATGCTTCTCACGGCAGCCATGCTGACGGCCACTGTTTCACCGGCGATTCCGGCGATGACTGCCACCGTATATGCAGCAGGGAGCGCCAGCTCCGAGATCTTCCGGATCCTGACCGAAGACGGCGGCTTAAGCAGCGCGGCCGCCTGCGGCATCATCGGCAACCTTGAGCAGGAAAGCGGCCTCAACCCGGAGGCGTCCGGCAGCTTCTACGGACTGGTTCAGTGGGACAGCCGCCGTACCGCGAATCTAAAAGCCTACTGCAGCGCCAACGGATACAGCTCCTCCAGTATCAGCGGCCAGGTGCATTTCCTTCTTCATGAGCTTGAAAACGGATACAGCGGCGTTCTGGGTGAGCTTCAGAGCGTTCCGGATACGGCCGATGGCGCAGTCAGCGCGGCAAAGGCCTTCTGCCGCGGCTTCGAGCAGTGCGGCAACTACGACTGGGAGTTTGCGACCCGGGGAAGCTTTGCCTCCACCTATTTCAGCATGTACGGCGGCTCCTCTTCCTCCGATGACAGCGGGGACTCCGATGAGGAAACCTCGTCAGACAGCAGTCAGGCAGTCTCCGGCAGCAGCAGCGATGGCGCGGAGCAGGCATCCTCTTCGGAGAACAGTGAATCCTCTGACGAAGAGTCCTCTGCCGACAGCGAGGCATCCGATTCCTCTGCGGAAGCAGACGAGGAAAGATCCGACTCGGAAGAGGCGGATAACGAGACAACGGATGAGGATACCGCCGATGATACGGATCCGGAATCCTCTGATGAAGAGACTTCTGATGAGGAGTCCTCAGAAGAAACGGATGAGGAAACCTCCGATGAAAACTCCGACGAAGAAACCTCTGACAGCGGGTCTTCCGATCATGACGCGTACTCGGACAGCGATTTTCAGTATCTCCTCGGCCTTGATTACGATGTGAGTCTGATCTTCGACTACGACTACTACACCTCCCGCTATCCGGATGTCGTCGATTCCGTCGGCTCGGATTACGACGCGGTGCTTCACCATTTCCTGACCTACGGCGTGGAGCACGGCCAGCGCGGAAGCCTCAGCTTCAGTGTCGTGAACTACCAGAACAACAATCCGGATCTTGTGGACCAATACGCCGATGAATATGTCAAATACTATGTCGAATACGTGAAGTCGGGCCATGACGAAGGCCGCGACGGCTCTGTCAGCGACGAACAGAACGACGCCGAGCAGAAACGGGCCGCCGAGGAGGCGGAGTGGCAGGAGTATCTTGACTCCATCGGCATGACGCAGGAAGAGTACAACGAGTACATCGCGGAGAAGAATGCATCCGGCGATGATTCGTCGGATGAGGATGCCTCTGGAGACAGCAGTCAGGAGGATGATTCCCCGGATGAGAATACATCCGCCACGGATGACTCAGAGGACTGATCTTCCTTCAGACCGCCGGTCAGGACGTCTGTCCGGGTCCGGCCGCGCGCGGAAATCCGTGCGCGGCCGGACCTTTTATTTTTGTGCTTGCCAATTCTTCAATATGCGGTATAATAAGTTTCGCACTCACCACTAGATATTGTATATACTCTCAATCAATTGGAAATCGGACATATAGTCAGAAAAAAGGGAGGACCGGTATGTATATTTACAATGAAACTCTTGACGGCAACATGGATCTGGATGAGCCCTCCATGTGCGTCATGAAGCGTTCCGGCGAACGCGTCCCCTTCGACCGGCAGAAGATCGCGGACGCCATCGCACGCGCCAACCGTGAGGAAGGCATCTTAAGCGAGCGGCTGACGGACGCGGAAATCGGCGAGATCGCCCGCGGCATCGAGAAGGACGCGTCCAACGCCGGCCGGGACCTCTCGGTGGAAGAAATTCAGGATAAGGTAGAGGATGCGCTGATGGGTTCAGGCCGGACCAAGGTGGCCCGTCTCTACATCACCTACCGGTACAAGCACAATGAGATGCGCAAGATGAGCAACGTCGACCAGAAAATCGCGGGCGTCGTCGAGCGCGACAACGAGGAGGTCCGTCAGGAAAACAGCAACAAGAACCCGACGGTGCTCTCTGTCCAGCGTGATTATATGGCCGGCGAATGGAGCCGCTATTACACCAACCGCTACCTTCTTCCGGAGGATATCGTCGAGGCGCACAAAGAAGGCATCATTCACTTCCACGACGCGGACTACTTCGCCCAGCACATGCACAACTGCTGTCTGGTCAATCTCGACGACATGCTGCAGAACGGCACCTGCATCTCTGGAACGCATATCGATACGCCCCGCAGCTTCGCGACTGCCTGCACCGTCGCATCCCAGATCGTCGCCCAGGTGGCGTCGAGCCAGTACGGCGGCCAGACCATCACCCTCTCCCATCTCGCGCCATTCGTTGACGTGTCGCGCAAAAAGATCGCGAAGCGCCTGAAGTCGGAGCTCTCCGCGGCCGGCGTGGAGATCGACGACCGCCAGTTCCGGACGCTGGTCGAAAAGGAAGTCCGCACCGAAGTGGAGTCCGGATGTCAGACGATCCAGTATCAGCTGATCACGCTGCAGTCCACCAACGGGCAGGCTCCGTTCGTCACGGTCTTCATGTACCTTCACGAGGTTCCGGAGGGCCAGGTGCGCGACGATCTCGCCCTGATCATCGAGGTGATGCTCAACCAGCGGATCCTCGGCGTAAAGGACCGCTCCGGCGTCTATATCACGCCGGCCTTCCCGAAGCTGATCTATGTGCTTCAGGAGGACAACATCCGTGAGGGCACGCCGTACTTCTATCTGACCGAGCTGGCGGCCCGCTGCACCGCGAAACGGATGGTACCGGACTACATCTCCGAGAAGAAGGCTCTTGAGCTGAAAGGCGACTGCTACCCCTGCATGGGATGCCGCAGTTTCCTGACGCCGGACCGATTCACAGCGACCGGCATCGGCAACATCTCCGGAAGCCGGGATTATGTGGAGGGACAGCGAAAATATTACGGCCGCTTCAACCAGGGCGTCGTCACGCTGAATCTTGTGGACGTCGCCTGCTCCTCCGGCCGCGATGAGGACCGGTTCTGGGATCTGATGCGCGAACGGCTCGATCTCTGCCACCGCGCGATGCGAATCCGTCACGACCGTCTGAAGGGAACGCCCTCCGACGTGGCTCCGATTCTCTGGCAGGACGGCGCGCTGGCGCGTCTCGAACCGGGCGAGACGATCGATAAACTGCTCTATCACGGCTACTCCACCCTTTCTCTCGGCTACGCAGGTCTCGCGGAGTGCGTCTACTACATGAAGGGCGTCTCTCATACGACGGATGAAGGCAAGGACTTCGGTCTCCGCGTCATGCAGGCGCTGAACGACGCCTGCGCGAAGTGGAAGAAAGAGGAGGACATCGATTACTCGGTGTACGGCACGCCGCTTGAGAGCACCACCTACAAGTTCGCGAAATGCCTGCAGCGCCGCTTCGGACGGATTCCGAGCGTCACGGACAAGAACTATATCACCAACAGCTATCACATTCATGTGACCGAGCCGATCAACGCCTTCGCCAAGCTGACAAAGGAGGCGGAGTTCCAGAAGCTGTCTCCGGGCGGTGCGGTGAGCTACGTGGAGGTGCCGAATATGCAGAACAACATCCCGGCCGTCATCCGCGTGATGCAGCATATCTACGACACGATTCTCTACGCGGAGCTCAACACGAAGAGCGACTACTGCGATGTCTGCGGCTACGACGGCGAGATCCAGATCAAGAAGGACGAGACCGGCATGCTCGTCTGGGAATGCCCCCAGTGCGGCAACCGGGATCAGACGAAGATGCATGTGGCGCGGCGTACCTGCGGCTACATCGGCACCCAGTACTGGAACCAGGGACGGACCTCGGAGATCGCCGACCGGGTGCTTCACCTTTAATCCGGGCCAGATCAGACCGGTTCCGTATCGTAAGTCCGAAAGAGGGAGGGAAAAGGCAGTCCGCAGCCTTCTCCCTCCCTCCTGATTTTCTCCGGCAGCGTCCGGCTGCCGTCATGGATCCGTGCCGCTTTCTCTCGTCAGGTTCCCAGATAAGCCTTCCTGACTTTTTCGTCGGAAAGGAGATCCGATCCCTGTCCTTCCAGCGTGATCTCACCATTTTCCACCACGTACGCGTAGTCCGCGATGCGGAGCGCCATATTCGCGTTCTGTTCCACCAGAAGGACGGTCGTACCCTGCCGGTTGATCCTACGGATAATACCGAAAATGTCGCGGACCACGATCGGCGCCAGTCCGAGGGACGGCTCATCCATCATGATCAGCTCGGGACTCGCCATCAGCGCCCGTCCGACGGCGAGCATCTGCTGCTCGCCGCCGGAAAGAGTCCCGGCGGGCTGCCAGGAGCGCTCCTTCAGCCTCGGGAAAAGCGAGAATACCCGCTCCAGATCCTCATCCAGAGGATCGGTTCTGAGATAGGCGCCGATCTTCAGGTTTTCCAGAACCGTCTGATCCGGGAAGACTCTCCTGCCTTCGGGCACCAGCGTGATCCCGCAGGCGACGATGTCGTTCGTTTTTTTTCCGATCAGTTCCTGATCCTTGAAGCGGACGGAACCGCCGGAGGCCTTCACCAGCCCGAGGATCGCGCGCAGTGTCGATGATTTTCCGGCACCGTTGGCGCCGACCAGCGTCACGATCTTCGCGTCCGGCACGACAAAGCTGATGCCGCGGACCGCCTCGATTCCGCCGTAGCGGATCTTCAGATTCTTCACCTCAAGCATCTTCTTCCTCCTTTGAGACGCCCAGATACGCCTCGACGACTTTCGGATCCGCCGCGACGTCCTCCGGCTCCCCCTGCGCGATCATCTTCCCGAAGTCAATGCAGAAGACGCTGTCCGAGATCTTCATGACCAGATTCATATGATGCTCGATCAGAAGAACCGTCAGATGGTACCGGCTCCTGATGTCCCGAATGAACTCCGAGAGTTCCAGCGTCTCCTGCGGATTCATGCCTGCCGCCGGCTCATCGAGGCAGAGCAGCCTCGGTTCCGTGGCGAGAGCCCGCGCGATCTCGACCCGTCTCTGCAGCCCGTACGGAAGAGAAGCGGCCTCATGGTCCGCGACCGCGTCAAGACCCTGCTCCTTCAGCAGATCCCATGTCTCCTCTTCCATCCGCTTCTCTTCCCGATGATTAAGGAAGAACGTCGCCGTGAAGGGATTCTGCTTCGCCCTCATATGCTTCGCCACGAGCACATTGTCAAAGACGGTCTGTTTCCCGAACAGGCGAATGTTCTGAAACGTCCGCGCGATGCCCGCCTTTGTGATCTCGTCCGGGGTGTGGCTTATGCAGCGCGTGTATTTTCCCTGATTCTCACCGGCGTACAGCTTCGCCATCCGGCCTCTCGGCATGCCTTCCATGATCACCTTCCCCTCAAAGGAAATCCGCCCGTTGGTCGGCTGGTACACCCCGGTGATGCAGTTGAACGCCGTCGTCTTCCCCGCTCCGTTGGGGCCGATCAGCGCCGCGATCTGGCCTTCGCTGACCCGAAGCGAAAGATTGTTCACCGCCACGACGCCGCCGAACTGCATCGTGACATCTTCCAGAAGCAGAACCGTCCTGTCCCTTTCTCCGCTCATTGTCCGACCCCCTCTTGACTCGTTTTATGCTTCCCACGCCGGAAGAAGCCGAAAATCCTGTCCCATGTCAGTTCCTTCGAGCCCGTGATGCCGTGATTCCAGAAAAGTACCACCACCATCAGAAGGATGCTGAAGATGACCATCCGGAACCCGTTTCGGAGAAACGGAACCTGAACCGAACCGAAGGAAGTGCCGGCCAGTCCAGGAATCAGGTCGGAGAACGAATACTCCTTATCGAGAAAACGAAGCCATTCCTGCGATCCGGTGACAAGAAAGGCGCCGATCAGCGACCCGGAAACCGAGCCGACGCCGCCGAGCACCACCATCAGCAGAATATTGTAGGTCAGCGCAACCGTGAACGTGCTGGTGACGGCGGAGCGCATAAACGCGGCCAGCAGTCCGCCGGCGACGCCGGCAAACGCGCTTGAGACCACGAAGGAAAGCTGTTTGGTGCGGAAAAGATTGATCCCCATCGCCTCTGCGGCCACATCGTCGTCCCGGACCGCCTTGAACGCGCGGCCGTAACTTGAGCGGATCAGAAGCGCCATAACGGCAATGCAGACCGCGCAGATCCCGACGCACTCGAACACGCTGGAGAACGGCGGAATATTCGAGACGCCGTAGGAAGCGTTGGTGACGGTCCCGAGTCCGTCCCACCCGAATACGGCGCGGATGATCTCGGAGAAGCCCAGCGTCGCGATCGCGAGATAGTCGGACTTGAACCTGAGGACAGGCCAGCCGAGAAGGTACGCGATGCCGGCGCAGAGAATGCCGGAGATCAGAAGGGCCGGAATCAGCGGCATTCTGATGTTCGCGAGCCAGGGCTGAATCCCGTACAGATAGTAGATCTGCTGCTTCATGGCGGGATTGATGGTGACGATGCCCGTCACATACGCGCCGATGCACATAAAGCCCGCCGTTCCGAGAGAGAACTGTCCGGTGAAGCCGATGATCAGGTTCATGGAGACGGCCGCTACCGCGTAGATCGCCGAGCGCTCGATGATGGTGATCGCGTAGGAATGGGCGGTCGTATCCGACTGCAGTACGGCAAGGTAGACACAGACCGCCGCCGCCAGCGCAAGATTCAGTACAAGGTTTCTCGTTCCATGCTTCGTTCTTCCCATATCGCCCTCCTCACACCTTTTCGACTGCCCTCTCACCGAACAGACCCGACGGTCTCGCGAGAAGAATGATGAACAGCAGGACGAAGGTGAATGCGTCCGAGAACACGGAGTAGCCGGCCGCCGTGATCACGATCTGACAGATTCCCACGATAAAGCCGCCCACGACAGCGCCCGGGATGCTTCCGATCCCTCCTATCACGGCCGCCACGAAGCACTTCAGGCCGGGAAGAGATCCGGAGTAGGGCTGCACGGTGTTCCGGTCCGTAAAGTAAAGGATGGACCCCACCGCCGCCAGCGCGCACCCGATGACAAAGGTCATCGTGATGATGTTGTCCACCTTGATGCCCATGATTCTGGCTGTCTCCTGATCCCGGCTGCAGGCCCTCATGGCCATGCCGAATTTTGTCCGGTTCACGAGAAGCACCAGAAGAACCGCGAGAATCACCGTCAGAACCGGGGCAAGGAGCGTCACCCGGGAAACGGAGATGTCGCCGAAGGTGTAGACCTTCTTCAGAACCGGGATCTGGGGATAGCTCTGCGGCATGGCCGTGAAGAGATAGTTGGCGAGGTTCTCCAGAAGGTAGGAGACGCCGATCGCGCTGATCATGACGGACATGCGCGGCGCCGAACGCAGCGGCTTGTAGGCGCACCGCTCGATGAGGACGCCGAGAACCACCGTTTCCAGAATCACCGCCGGGATGGCTGCATACCACGGAAAGACGGCGATGGAATAGATCATGAAATAGCCTGCCATCATGAACTCGTCCCCGTGCGCGAAATTGATCATGCGGAGAATGCCGTACACCATCGTGTAGCCGATGGCGATCAGCGCGTAGGCCCCGCCGAGGGAAAGTCCGTTCAGCAGCTGCTGCAGAATATACGAAAGAGACATACGTCCACCTCACAATCGATGCCTTTTGGATCTGCTGAAAACGGCCGGAAATCCGTATTCCGGATCTCCGGCCCGTCATTCCGCTCAGCCCGGTCAGCTGTCCACCTTCTCCTTGCTCTGGAAGACCCACTGGCCGCCCTTGATCTGGCAGACATACGAGGTGTCCTTCTTCGCATCGCCGTTCTGATCAAAGCTGTAGGGACCGCAGGCAAAGCCGTCCGATTCGTTCATATCGGCGATCGCGTCACGGATCTTCGTCCCGTCGAGGGAATCCGCCTTCTCAATGGCATCCAGCATCACCATATAGGCGTCATAGGCCACCGCATGATTCCCGACGATCGCGTCGGAGTTGAGATTGGTCGCCTTCCTGCTCCCGTCCTCATTGATCCATTTCTTGAATCCTTCGTCGAAGTCCTTGTTGCCTCCCTCCGCGTAGAACGTATCCGCCACCACGCCTTCCGCGTTGTCGCCCGCGTCCTGAATCAGGACGTTGGAGTACCATGTATCGCCCGCGATCCACTGGACGGAGAGGCCGAGATCCTTCGCCTGATTCAGGAGCAGCGGCGCGTACAGATAATCCGTCGGGGCGAAGACCGCCTTCACGCCGCTCTTCTTGATGTTCGTCAGGATCGCCTTGAAATCCGACTCATTGGTCTGGAATGTCTCCGCGTCCTTCACCGTACCCCCGAGAGCGGTGAACGCGTCCGTGAACGTCTTGACGAGACCGGAGGTATACTCGTTCCCCACATTGTCAACGGTCGCCACCTCTGTGTATCCGTTCTGGTATGCCCAGTTGGCCATGATCTTTCCCTGGAACGGGTCCAGATAGCAGGTTCTGAAATAGTAATCGTTGCCGAGGGTGACATTCGCGTTCGTGCAGGAAGTTCCGATGGCCGGAACCTTCGCGTCGGAGAAATAGGAGCCGGCGGCTATGCACACGCCGGACCCGTAGCCGCCGATGACACCCACCACACCGTCGGAGATCAGCTTCTGCGCCGCGGTCGCGGCAACGGTTTTATCCGACTGATTGTCCTGCCAGTCCAGCTCGACGGTGTACTCTTTTCCGTCCACCGTGACAGTGGGCCGCACGGAATTGGCGTACTCGATGCCGAGCTCCTCCTGAGCGCCGCCTCCTCCGTTCTCACCGGTCTTCGGCTCGAATACGCCGATTTTCACCGTATCACTGTCCGCTGCCATCGCCTGAACCGGCGCAAGCATGCCCGCCGCCATCGCGGAAGCTGTCAGAACCGCCATCATCTGTTTTTTCATAGGTCCCCCTCTCTTTCCCCGGAAAAACAAAAAGACGCCGCTCTCAAGCGACGTCTTTGCCTGCTCCGGACTGTTTCTATATTCAGATAGTTTAGCCGGGCGCCTGTTGTCTGTCAATATTGAACAATAAAAAATACAGTTTTGAAAATAATGGCACCGCAATCCGTACAGAAAAAGACACGGAAGACAGAAAGCTCACTTCCTGACCGCCTTCTCCTCCTCCAGCATCTTTCCGAACGCTGTTCCCTCCGCGTCCTTCAGCAGCTTCGTGATCACCCGTCTGCGGGAGAAGCCTGGGTCCAGCGTTTCCAGCGGCCTTCCGTCCCGGATCGCCACCAGCGCGCGGACAAGGACGCGGAGATCCGTTGAGCCGGCCGCGGCCTCCGGCACCGGCCGGTCGATGGAAAGCAGCCGGTACACCGCCTCCATCGCCGTGCGGACCGAATCGTCCGCCGTGAAGAAGGCTCCGCCCTCCGGACGGGCGAACTGACCGAGAAAAGCAAAGTTCACCGACTGATCCGGTACCACCGCGGGCCGGTCCGACGGACTGCACGGCATTCTTGAGGCGGTAAGAAACGGCATCATCACCGGAACTGTGACCGCATGATCTCTCGCGAGCTCCTCGATGGAATCCACCGGCACGCCGAGATGATAGAGCCACTCCTCGCAGATCTCCATCCCGCTGGCGTCGCGCATCGGCTTCGGGATGAAATTGCCCGGTTTGTCCGTGAAGAGGCCGGACAGCCAGATGATCACCTGATCCTTTGGCTGTCCCGCGTACACAGGCTGCCGGTCAGCCGTCCAGCTGAGCAGCCAGCTGGAATCCCGTGCCGTCACGAGACCTCCGGTAGACACACGCCCTGAACAGGGATCGCGGCGGCAGATCTTCTTGATATAAGGAATGATGGCGGAGTCGGTCAGCGTCACCGTCGCGCTCATGCCGTTCGTCTCCTCCACATTCGACGTGAACGCGTCCGGACGGCCGAATGTTTCATCCTGCGCGGCGATCCGTTTCCAGAGCGCCCATCCGCCTCCTCCGTACACCTCCCGGTTCAGCGGGGCCGGCGACTTCTGGCTTCCCATCGTCGAGTTCTCCACGCATCCCCCGATCGTGATGAATAAAAGATCATCGGGAGTCAGATCGACGGAGGACTCTTCTCCGTCCTTCACCAGATCGATCCGTGTCGCGATTTTCCGGTTCATCGCCGTGTCGAAAGCCACATCGGTCACATGCACGCCATACCGGAAATCCACTCCGGCATCCCGCAGAAAGCCGGTCAGCGGCATGACAAGAGATTCGTACTGGTTGCTCTCTGTAAAGATCAGATCCCTCATCTCCGGCATTGTGCCGATATGCGGCAGAGCCCGCAGCAGCGTCCGCCTGAAGGCCAGCGCGCTGTGCCAGTTCTCGAGGAAGTACGTGCTCCTCCATGTGAGCCAGAACGGGGAAGCCAGCACCTCCGCGTCCAGACAGTCGCTGATCTTCTTCCCTGCCAGCTGCCCGTCGGTCTGCATGAACAGATGAAGAAGCTCGCGGACGCCCTTGTCCGAAAGACCGAACGCGCCATCTCTTTTTGCGTCCGCGCCGCAGGACTCCGTCGCCCGGCAGAGCGAATAGTTCGGATCCCTCCGGTTAAGCTCAATCAGACGATCAAGAACCGAATGAAACTCATCCGCCGGAACGGAACGGAGCAGATCCCAGAGACAGGCGTCCCCGGGATCGAGCGTGCGGTCTCCCCGCATCACAAAGCCCACACCATCGAAGACATAGCCGTCGAGCGCTCCTCCTGCGATAGGATTCTTCTCGAGGATGTGAATTCTTCGGCCGTCCATCCCGCCGTCGCGGATCAGAAAACAGGCTGCGGACAGAGAAGCAATGCCGCTTCCCACCAGCCAGGCGGATTTTTTTTCGATATCCGGTGCCTTCTCCGGATGCTCAAACATGAAAAACCGGCTGTCCGTCATGGATTACTCACCTCCGTGTCCGCGGACACGCCGTCCGCCTCCTTAAGATCGAGTTCCACCGGACAGTGGTCAGAGCCGTAGATGTCCGTGAGAATCTTCGCGTCCTCGAGGCGGCCGCGCAGCCGCTCGGAGACGATGAAGTAGTCGATCCTCCAGCCTGCGTTGTTCTCTCTGGCATGGAACCGGTACGACCACCACGAGTAGACGCCGGCCTGATCGGGGTAAAAATACCGAAACGTGTCGATGAAGCCGCTGTCAAGCGCCGCGGTCATCTTCGCCCGCTCCTCATCCGTGAAACCTGCGTGCTGCCGGTTCGTCTTCGGATTTTTTATGTCGATCTCCTCGTGCGCCACATTCAGATCGCCGCACCAGACGACAGGCTTGACCCGATCCAGCGCCTTCACGTAAGCGAGAAAGTCGTCCTCCCACCGCATCCGGTAGTCAAGACGCCTGAGGCCGTCCTGCGAATTGGGCGTATAGACCGTAATGAAAAACAGATCTTCGAATTCAAGCGTGATGACCCGCCCCTCATGATCGTGCTCCTCCACGCCGATCCCGCAGGTCACGCGAAGCGGATGGCGGCGGGTGAACACCGCCGTGCCGGAGTAGCCCTTCTTTTCCGCGTAGCTGAAGTACTGCTCGTACCCCGGAAGGTCCAGCTCCGCCTGTCCTTCCTGCATCTTTGTCTCCTGAATGCAGAAAATGTCCGCGTCAAGAGACGCAAACGTCTGAAGAAAATCCTTCTTCATCACTGCGCGGAGACCGTTCACGTTCCATGAAATGCACTTCATCTGACTTTGCCTCTCCTCCGCCGCTCACCGGATCCGTCTGGCCTCGACATAGTACCGCTTGTCCTCCGCCTGACCCATCGAAAACGTCTTCCGCGGAAGAACACCGTCACGGATGATGGTCGGGAACAGCTGGTTCTTGTTCATGGCCGGAACCAGAAAGCCGATGTTTCCCGGTTTTCTTCCGAGTGTCTTCACCGTGTCATCTCCATGAATGTAATCAACGGTCCCGTCGTGATCCTTCAGATACGAATCGATGAAAGCCTGAAGCGTACCGACGGCAAGCTGTCTTTCCGGATGCGGCACCGTCAGAACGCCCTCACCGCCGTCAAAGACATACCGGATTCTCTGACCGTCGCCCTCTCCCTCGAAGCTCTCGGGATAAAACGCGCGGAACGCCTCCAGCACCTGTCCGGGCTCCACACCGAAGAGGACCCTGTGAATCGGCGCGAAAACCAGCGCGTCGTCGTGGTTGTTGACAATTTCAACCAACGCGTACCGGGCCGGAAGAGACGCCCACTGCTCCTTCGGCGTCACCTTCTTCAGATTCTCATAGCAGGTCTTGGCGGTCGCCAGCGAATGATTTCCGTCTCCTACCGCGAACAGCAGCGGCTTGACGCCCTTCAGGCCGTACTTCCGCTCCATCTCCTCTTCCGTCCCGAGACGGCGGAGCGCGCCGGCTGTCTGCTCCATCTGGGCTTCATTCAGCCGCCAGCCCTTCAGATGGCCGCCCCCCAGCATCAGGTCGAAATCGTACACCGGTTCCATCCCTTCGCCGCCGGCAAACGGCTCGATCACCGTCCTGTCCGGATCATCAATCAGAATCATGATATGGGGAAGCTCAATCGGCGCATGCTCCCGCACCTTCACTCTCGGAGGAATCCGGCTGAGGATCGTCCCCTCCGTCGCACGGATCAGCGCGCCGCTCCCCGGCGTATAGTCGTAGTCCTCGAGATCCACCATGCCGACAAGGCCGTGCCGTATCTTCCCGTCCGACTGCGTGCGCTCAATGTAGAACAGAGAATCCGGATATTCACGGAAGACGCCGTCCTGAAGATAAGCGTCCATCTTCTCGTTGATCTTTCCGATCTGGCTCTCCACATCCGGATCCCCGAGATGTGCTTCCGGGAGGATCAGATTCAGCGCCGAAGGCGCGTCCCCCGCAACAGCGGCCGCTTTCTGCCAGTACTCCGGCTGTGAAGTGAACTGGTCGCAAGCCACGCAGGCCCACTTCGTCATATCCGCCTCCTTCGGAAGAAGAATATCGGCGGGATAAAATCCAAGATGATCAAACGCTGCCATTCCGTAACCTCCTGATCATGCATGCTGTATCGTTCTGTCAGTACAGATAGTAACACGCGGACCGAAGGACTGGCAAATCCTTCAGTACATCGGAACATGATATTTTTCCCGGAACGCCCGGATTGTCGCCCTTCCCGCCTCGGAGACAGGACGGATCCACTTCCGCGAATACATATGCCGCTGCATAATGACATAGCGCACCAGCTCATCCGAATAGCAGAGGGCGAATACCAGAAGGAAGGGCGCGTGAAAGACATCATTGGCGAGATGGATCGCCGGCTGAACCATCGCAAACATAAAGCAAATCTCCAGAAGAGAGCCGAACGCCGGATCGCCCGCCGCGCGATAAGTATCGTTCATCGCCCAGTTTCCCATCCGGACCGCGCCTGCGACCGTATAGATCAGCAGCATGCCCGTTGCCAGCCGGAAAGATTCCCCTTTCAGTCCCATGACATGAAGCAGAGGGACATGCACCGCTACCAAAGCACTGCAGACGATCAGCGTCATGACCTGACAGATATAGATGATCCGATACGCCCGGTCGAACGCGTCCTCATGATACCCCGCTCCGACTTCCTTGCCGACCAGTACCGTAGCCGCGGAGGAGAAGCCGGAGAAGAATCCGATCACGATCCCCTCCAGCGTTCTGAAGACCGCAGTGGCGGCGATCGCCTGATTGATCTGGTGTCCGAGCACGATGTTGATCATCATGTTGCCGACGCCGATCATCACCTCATTCATGATGATCGGAAAGCTCTTCGCAAGGTACAGCCTCAGAAGACGCGGATCCCACCGGAAATGTCTTGTGACGTCCAGCAGATACGGCACGTTTCGGACACGTGCCGTCACCGCGATCACCAGCACATTGACGATGCCGGACAAAACCGTTCCGTACGCCGCGCCTTTCGCTCCCAAGGCCGGAAACCCGAGCTTACCAAAAATCAGAATGTAATTGCAGACGCAGTTCGTAACCACGGCTGCGATGCCGCCTGCCAGCGGGATCTTCACGCGCTCGGTGGACCGGAGCAGCGCGGACATGCCCACCGCCAGAATCATAAACGGATAGGACCATCCCACAACCCTCAGGTATTCTTCTCCGATTCCCCGGATCTCAGGCGAACCGGTATAGATGGACATCACCCATCCCGGCCGTGTCAGCGCGAGCAGCGTGAAAACGCCGGCGACAAGGCCAAGGAACGACAGCATGATCCCGTAGGACTTCCGGATTCCGTCTCCGTTCCCCTCACCCCAGTACTGCGAGATAAAAAGCATGCCACCGCCCACAAAGCCCCAGTACCCTGAGAACATCAGAGAGGTAAACTGGGCGCAGAGGCCGACCGCGGCAACCTGATTCTCCCCAAGCCGGCCCAGCATGATCGTATCCACCATGCTTCCCGTAGTCGAAAGCACATTCTGAAATGCAACCGGCAGCGCAATCGTCATCACCATCCGGATCAGTCTTCCCAGTGACGTCTTCGTTCTCATACACTCCGCTCCATCCGAAAAATATCCACGCAAAAATGCCTGCAGAGCAGGCAGACGCAATGATCATACCATCCCGCAGGCATTGTGTCATGACAAATTGTTAGCTTTGTCAGTCAGATTGTTGAATTCGTTCGTTGAAAAACCGTTCCATGCTTCCCAGGCTCCGCCTTTTTCTCTCCCGCTGCCTTGCTCATATGCCGTGTTTACTCCTCAAGGTTCATCCACCTGCACTCCTCGTCCGTCAGCGGAAGGGCAAGCGCGTCAATATTGCGCTTCATGCGGTCCGGCCGGGACGTGCTGACCACTGCGCACAGGTTTAGGCGCTGATGAAACATCCACGCCATCGCAAGCTGCGGCACGGTCGTTTTCTTCCTCCCGGCCAGCTGCTCACAGCGCCGCAGCCGCTCAAAATTCTCCGGACATGCATAGCCCTTCACGGCCGGTGCGTCGAGAATGTTCGGCGCATCTTCGGGATTCGTACTCTTCAGTCTGCCCGAAAAGAATCCGTGGGCCAGCGAGGAATAGGCGATCACGGACATCCCGTTTCGCCTATACCACTCTCTCGCCTCCTTGGCCCGAGGCCCTGCGATCGTGACGCACCCCTGACCCCATGGATCTTCTATCTGATCGGCCAGACCGAAATTGGGACTTGAGACCTCAAACGGAATCAGATTATGCGCATACGCGTATTCATTTGCCTCCTCAATTCTCTCATGAGTCCAATTCGATCCTCCGAAGGCGCCGATCCGACCCTCCGCATGCATTTCATTGAAAGTCTCGACCAGCGGACCGACCGGCACTTCAGGATTATCCCTGTGAAGGAGATAGATGTCGATGAAATCCGTGTGAAGCGCCTCCAGCGAGGTCTGCAGATCCGCCCGCATCGCCTCCGGACAGACCCTTCTCCTTCCGGTCTCCAGATCAAAATGACCGCATTTCGAAAGAATCACAACCCTGTCCCGGCAGCCCGTCCGTTCCAGCCATCCGCCGAGCGCTTCCTCTGCCCCGCCGTATACGCGGGCTGTATCGAGGACAGTTACCCCCATCGCCAGGACCGCGTCGAGCAGCGCGTCGTCACTTTTTCCTTCATTGAACGGCTTCATCGCCGTGCCGAAAATGATCCTTGATACTTTGCCCTTCACATGAGGGATCCGGATATATTCCATTCCTCTCTCCTTTCCGGCCGGCATCCGAAATCTCATCCCGTCGAAAGAAGTCCGGCTGCTCATCTAATCCCGATCAGCGACAGATGAATGAATGACGGGGCGCAATTGAAAATGTGCTCGCTGCAATGATAATCTCTAACCTCAAAAACCGATCAATTTTCTGCTCTTGCCGCGATGAGGCAGTTCACCGCCCAAAATCCGGTTCCGTACACCACTGCAGCTGCCGTTATCACTCCCGTCCAGACTCCGGTTTCCTTCTGAAAGCCGCCATTCAAAAGAATGAATACGATGGCTGAGATTATGCCGCTGCCGGCAAACAGCAGCTCGTTGATCAAAAGAGTCCTTCTTTTCATCAGATTTCTGCCAAGCCGGCGCAGATAAAAATCCTGCACTGCGTCAAGCAGGCCTGCAAGTATGACCATTTTATAAAACCGGCCTCTCACACATTGTGGTAATAAAGAATGATATCCTCGTAGGATCCGTCCGGCATACGGAATCCTGCCGGAACCATTCCGATTCTCCTGAATCCGAGCCTCTCATATAAGTGAATGGCATGTATGTTGCTGGCAACAACAGCATTAAACTGAAGAATACGGAATCCCTTTTCATGTGCCTTGTTCAGGCAGTCCTTCACGAGCATTTCCCCGACATGCTCTCCCCTGATATCTTTCCGTACCGCATAAGAGGCATTACAGATATGTCCGCACCGTCCCTCGTTATTCGGGTGAAGGATGTACATGCCGACGACTTCATCCTTCTCTGTATCAACCGCCACGCCGGTATACGTCTGCGCTCTGAAGAACCGGTCCGCATCCTCATCTTCCAGCTGATTCAGCTGGGGAAATGCATTGCCGTCCGCTATCACCTGATTCCATATTTCCGACACAGCGGCTGCATCATGGCTGTCATACTCCCTCAGCATCATCTTCATTGCCGTCCTCCCTGTCTCTAAACGATCAGCCCTCACCACTGCAACCATGACAGTATTATATCAGCTCCCATGATTCCTGACGTAAAAAGAGAAAAATGCAGCGAACGCTCTGCTGCCGGAATTGTATTATTCTTCACATTTTGTTCATCTGAAAAGCCTATAATCGCAATCTGACGAAGGAGGTATAAAAAGTTTGAAAAAAGAGGTAGGCGGTTAGATATCGTAAAGAGGGCATAGCAAACAAACCCTCAAGGGGTCTTTGAAAAGCAAATATAGACACGACCTAATCAGGAAGCAGTGACGGGCAGATCG
>Ga0256404_1000548_pt1 | contig 98148 bp, 68 predicted proteins | sample RumenRJG_01DNA_FD_185990 | JGI IMG/M metagenome (GOLD analysis project Ga0256404, IMG submission 185990) | Bovine rumen microbial communities from Lethbridge, Alberta, Canada - RJG_01 | ecosystem: Host-associated > Mammals > Digestive system > Stomach > Rumen | place: Canada: Alberta | collected... | reverse complement strand
ACCTTCATCCAGCATATGCATTGCCTGGACAAGTTTTGGGTAATTCTCATTCTTTTTCATTTAACTGCAATCTGTGTCCAACTTTTGGGATGCAGATCAACGTGAAGGCAAATGGGGGCGAGAACATGCCTTTTCGCCCCGGAGTTGTGCAGCGTTGGTCCGGCTGGGGGCAAAAGCACCCGTAGAAGGCCGATAACGCACCCAGCTGTACACCGTAGAAGAGCCCTGGTGTACAGTCGGTGATCCGAACAACTGGCCGTACACCTATCGACAAGCTCAGTGTACGGGAATGATGTCAAGCACTATCAGTCAGTATGCTGGTGGAAGAAGCTGCTGGCACCAGAGATGAATGTCAAGGAGACCAACTGAAAAAATCAAGGTAATCAACTGAAAATGTCAATTATACCGGTAAAGTTGAACGCTTAAAAAAAATCACTATATTTACAAGCCGCAATATAACTGTACCTATTTGAAAATGAATACATCTATCTTTAGTAACAAGGAGAAACGAAGTTTTTCAGATGATCCTGTTTATAAAGAGCATCGCAAGGATAAAGATTATCTTATCAATCTGATTACTTCTACATATGTGGAGAGTAATTACGAGACCGTTACGGGCGCTGTCTATACCGTTTTCTTGCTTTTGGCGGCTATTTTTTTCATCCTTAAAGTTGTCAGTTTCCCCCCGAAATGGTGGATCGCCGTCATATATTTTATTGTAATAATTATAGCGGCCTATATTGTTTCGGCTTTAATCTGGTTTGTTCTGGATAAACATATCAAGGCAAAGCAAGATAAGGTAAGGAAGGCATTGGAGACGATGACTGCAGAAGAGTTGAAGGACGACGCTTTTCGGAAAAAATATAATGTCGAAGCTTATGGAAAAGATGCCCGAACGGCTCTTGAAGATTTGATAGCCCTTAAGGAAGGCAATCAATAATAGCCCTAAAAGAAACCAATAATAACATAAATGAAACGCTATCTAACCATCATCGCCGCGCTCATCCTAATGAGCTTACCGGCTGCCGCCCAGACCCTCGGGCTCAGTTATTCTCCATATGGAGAAATGTCAATTAAATGCCCGGATGGAGTTTATTATTATTCTTCGTCCCTTGCAGGCGGAGTTACCTATGAGTTCCTTACCGACGGCGACAGTATCATGCTGGAAGGAGTCTATTCAGTTTACAAATTCGATACTTTCGGATCTTCTCCGGAGCATATGCTTCCACTGACCACAGAAAACATGTCCGTAATGTCCTTAATGGCTTATTACGGATGGACAATCAACAAGAGGAAAAGAATTCAGTTCCCCATATATGCTGGTTTGGGTATATGCTCTTTTGAGAAATCGCCCGGCCCAAAAACCGCTTTGGCAGCAGGTCTTAAAGCAAGGGTGAAATTCTATGTCTCCAATAGATTCGGCATTTTCGCGGGGGCAAACGCCAGCTATGGTATCTTTGGAGTGGAAAATTCAGGATCCAATCAAATTGATATGTATCCATTTAAACCGATGAGTGTCGAGTTCGGTTTAATGTTCGATCTTCTGGATAAAAAATAGTTTCCGATGAGAGCGATTAAGACCCTGATGGCCTTTCTTCTCGCCGCTGCACTTATGCAGAATTTCGCTCTGGCGCAGAAGAGGGAATTCAAAGCTGCTATCAAAAATGAAGTTTATTCATTTGACGGATATTATTATGTAGACCTTTCCAAGGCAGCTATCTCTAAGGATGAATTGTTTTCCTTCGCCAAAAAGAACGGCTATTATATCGAGGCCTATGCAACCGACAAAGTCGTTCAGTTTGGAGAGAGTATGATTGGTGTGACCAAAGTTCTGATGCTTCCCGAAGGAGCGCAGCCTAATCCCGAGAAAGGTCACCTCAATCCTGCCGATGAGCCGTATAAATCTATAAATGCGGTCGTAAACGAAATGATCCGGAAAGGTCCGGACAAAACCGGCGTCTATTACCGCAATTTCGGTGATTCCGGCTTTAAAATTAAGTATAAGGATGAGATCAACGCAGTGATTCAAGCCCATAACTGCAATTGGACAGCGTATAAGACCGATGCTGGCTGGGGAAGATATGCAGAAGTCTATACCGAGCTGTATTTCGTTGACCGCGGTTCTATGTCAGGAGCGCTTTTGGCCAACAGCTTCAGCGGTGTTACTCTGTCAAAGAAGATGAAAACCGGTATGGCAAAGCTTGATCCTGACAAGAATGAATGGGTGGACGGCATCCTTTGGACAGGAGATATTGTCGACGGGAAGATTTCCGGCAAGGGCTATGGTGCAAAAGTGATAGATCCTGATTCTAAGCAGGGCTTGGTCATTGACGGTTCTTTCCAGAATGGACTTCCCTCCGGCGACGTAAGGTATCGTTATGGAGAGTATGACGCCCTTAACAAGTTGAGCCTTTACGGGCAGTATAATGTCCATGATTTTGAGCATAAGAGTGCTGGTATACACATTTCGTTAACTCCGACCGATGATCCCAATGTGCTACGGATAACGAGATCTAGAATCACAAAAGACATTGTCGGCAAGACTGACGAGCATAATACCCGCATGGGTTTTGTCAACAGGTCGTTCCAAACGATGAGCTGGATGCCGGGCAATACAGAAGTTGTGAAGACTTTGGCGGACGGCAGCTCCGTGATAAGACACCGTAAGAAGGGGTATGACAATTCAGGAGGGGCTATTTTCTATGATGTGTCCGAAAAAGTCGATTATGTCGTTTCTCCTGACGGTAAGACTTACCTCGCTGATACCGAGCGCCAAAGCATCCTTGCCAAGTATGACCGAATCATGAGTTTCTGGGATGAGACCATGAAACCATATAATGGGCAGGGAAGTTCATACGGCATTACCGGCCTTAAGGATGCATTGTCTCAATGGGGTGAATATCTGAAACAAATCGATAGCGATATTTTGACTCAGAAGCCTCTGGATTATGTTAAATCCCAGCGCTCGAACTACGCGCAATTTGAACTTCTTCAGCAGCTTGGAAGGCTCAATGCACTGGTTTTCCCCAACGAGTCATTGTCCGAATCCTTTATCTACAATAATCCTGGATACAAAAGGAACTGTAAAGATGAGGCCGACAAGATAATGGAGGGCCTGAGAAATAATTCTGGTTTCAATTCTGCCTATAAGGAAAAAGTTTTTGCTGATTATGAAGACAGGCTGAATCAGGAAGTAAAGTATTATGCTGGAATATACTCAAGCATAGCAGAAAAGCGCCGACTGGAAAAGGCTGAAAAGGAAATACAGAAGGCATTTGAGATAAGCGAGTTCGGTACATACGATCCTTCGGGCGAGTTAGTTGATCTTGGTTTCTTCTCTTCTTATAAGACCCATTCCAAAGATGGAAAGGTAACCTTGAGAAATAATGCCTATGCGGTGTATAACATTGTTTATACGCCATCTGGAGAAATAGATTGCTATCGGTTGCTTTATAGCTCTGTGGGTTTATCCAATAAAGATTATAAATCCTATAATGCGATGGTAAACGATATCTCAAAAGCTAGTTTGAACTCAAAGTAGCAGAGGGGAATCTTATTCCTGTCCAGATTTGGAATTATCCTCGAAAGAAGCGGCTGCGGCCGCTTTTTTCATTGAATCAACAGCAGCCTTGAGGCTTTTATTTTCGCTTTCCAGCTCATCCATGCGCTTGTCTCGCTGGTCCAAAAGGGTCTGGAATTGGGTGGACAAACCCTCGAGAAGATCGTCGACATTCTCCCCGAGATGGTGCTCCCGGATGATTATTTTATTTGGTTTGATTTTGTATTCTTTAGCCTTTTCCAGAATCAGTGAGTAGGTCTCATCATCGAGTTCATCTCCGGCAAGGTACATCTCCAGTTTACCGTCTTTTATCCTGTGGTTATACAGGAAGACGTTTCCGAATTCATGGTTTTCGGCTACGAAATTTTCCGCCGAAGTAGTGAAATTATTCTCCCTGACAAGGAAAAACGCCGAGACGAGGCTGGGAATCATGATGAGAAGAAGTATTAAAGTGATTCTCATCTCAATCTTCTTCTGTTTTTCCCTGCTGACGTATAGTTTCTCGCTGAAATGGAGGTATTTAACGAAGATATAGGTAGCGAAGGCGATGAATGCGGCGTTGATGATAAATAAGCCCATAGCCCCGAAGAAGTAGCGCCATAAACCGTGTGCAAGCCCGTAACCGGCAGTGCAGAGGGGAGGCATGAGGGCGGTTGCAATCGCGACTCCGGAAAGCACTGTTCCCTTTTCTTTCCGACACTGCTCGAGGATTCCGGCCATGCCTCCGAAGAGGGCGATGATAACGTCATAGATGGTCGGGGAGGTCCTCGCCGCCAGCTCGGTCGGGTTGGCCAGTCTCAGAGGCGAAAGCAGGAAAAAGACAGAAGAGACCACCAGGCTCACGAGGACCATGACAATGAGGTGCCTGAAGGCATCTCCGACAAGCTCATAGTCATTGATTCCAACGGCCATTCCGAGGCCGATAATCGGGCCCATCAGGGGAGAGATGAGCATGGCGCCGATGATTACCGCGGTAGAGTTGATATTGAGGCCTACGGAGGCGATAACTATAGAAAAAGCGAGGATCCAGACGGTCGGGCCCTTGAAATAGATGTTATTCCGTATGTTTTGGGCGGCAGCCTGGGTGTCCAGGTCGTCGCGGATGCTCGTAATCTCCCTGAGATGCCGTTTTAAAAGATCGCGAATGTCCATAAAATCAGAAGGCGTAGGTGACTATATAATACATCATCACTCCCGAAGAGGCGATTTTGATGCCGGTCCCGAAAATAAAGCCCAGAAAGGCTCCGAGGGACGATTTCAGCGAGGTGAATGTGTCTTTTTTTGCAAAGATGAATTCGGCGACGAACGCTCCTAGAAGGGATCCGACAATCATTCCGACAGGAGGGATTATAAGGCCGGCGAAAAGGCCGATCATTGCCCCCCATCCAGCATATTTGCTGCCACCGGTAAGCTTAGTGAAATATACCGGGACGAAGTAGTCGATAATTGTGACGACCACTGTTATTGCGAGCCAGAGAAGAAGGAATCCCGTTGTCATAGGCTCTTTGCCCCAGAGATATAGCAGCAGTAGGCCTACCCAGCTGAGGGGCGGCCCTGGGAGGCCCGGGACGATGCTCCCGATTATTCCGATGATGCCGGCGATAATCGCAATGATGGCAATTGTAGTACTCATACGAGTGGAAAGATAATGAAAAATCGGTAAATCAAAGAAAAATTCTTACATTTGAGTCTACGAAAACATTTTTCATGCCATGTTCGATAAAACTGTCTATATAAGAAGAAGACGCACCCTGCTTGATTCAATGAGGGAAAAGGGGCAGAGGGGAATCATCCTTTTTGTCGGTAATGTCGATGCCCCCGCGCAGTACAAAGATAACTGTTACAATTTCCGCCAAGATAGCTCTTGGCTCTATTATTTCGGTCTTGACGAGCCTCGCTACGGTGCAGTAATCGATATTGATTCCGGTGAGGAGGTCGTGTTTGCTGACGATGTCGAAATAGGGGATATCATCTGGATGGGCCCCCAGCCTTCCGTTCAGTCGAAGGCGGAGAGTGTCGGTGTCTCAAAATCAGCTCCTTACGGCGCGCTCGAGGGAGTCGTCTCAAAGGCCCTTTCGATAGGACGTCCAGTCCATTTCCTTCCTCCTTCGAGGTACTACAATACCATGAAACTCGCCTCCCTTACGGGGCTTTCCCATGAGGCTGTCGGAGTAGTGGACTTTACTGCCGAAAAGACTGAGCATGCTTCCCGTGAGCTGGTTGAGTCTGTAATAGCCATGCGCCTTATCAAAGAGGAATGCGAAATAGAGGAGCTCGATGCTGTAGGAGCACTCGGCCAGGAGATGCATACGGTTGCCCGCAATGCCGTCAAGCCGGGAGTACTCGAGCAGCACATAGTCGGCCTCATGGAAGGTGTGACCCTTTCCAAGGGCTGGGGCGTTTCTTTCGCAACAATTCTCTCCCAGCATGGCGAGACTCTTCATAACCACCTCCATGACAAGATTATAGAGCCTGGAAAGCTCCTTGTCATCGATGCCGGTGCAGAAAGTAATTCCCACTACGCGTCCGACTTTACCCGTACCCTCCCGACAGGAGGAAAGTTCACTCAGAAGCAGAGGGATGTCTATCAGATTGTCTGCGACTGCAATGAATTCGCTTTCTCCATTACCCGTCCGGGAATCACTTATCGCGAGGTCCATATCGAGACTATGCGAAAGATGCTTGAAGGCCTCAAGGCCCTGGATCTTGTAAGAGGTAGCATCGACGATATGGTCACCGAGGGTATTGCAGGCCTGTTCTGTCCTCATGGACTCGGCCACAACATGGGACTCGACGTCCATGATATGGAGGATCTTGGTGAGAACCTCGTCGGATACGATCCGGACCAGAAGCGCTCGAGCCAGCTTGGTCTAGGCAGCCTTCGTATGGCTAGAAAGCTTGTTCCCGGCCATGTCATCACGGATGAACCTGGAATCTATTTCATCCCAGCCCTTATCGACAAATGGAAAGCAGAGGGGACAGGAAAGGGCTTTGTCAACTTCGATAAGCTGAAAAGTTACTATGACTTCGGCGGCATCCGTCTCGAGGACGACGTTCTTGTAACTCCGGACGGAGCCCGTCGTACGGGACCTAATCGTCTCCCGATCTTCCCGGAAGACGTTGAGGCCGCTATGGCAAAGTAGGATTTTACTCGCTAAATAGATCTATTCCCTTATCCGTCAGATGTTTCTGTAACGTCTTGACGGAAAGGGATCGTGGCGAGACGCCTTCTGCGGCAGAGAGTGCAGCCGCGGTCCCGATGGCCTCTCCCATTGCCATACAGATTGACATAACCCTATAGGAGGCATGGGCGCGGTGGGTGCCGGAAATGCAGCGTCCGGTGACCAGCAGACCTTCAATGCCGGAAGGGAGAAAACATCTGTAGGGGAGGTCGTAAGGCTTGCAATACTGGATTTTGGCTTCGGCTTGACCTGCTCCGGCTGGGTTATGAATATCAACTATAAAAAGAGCCTTGTGCACGACCACGTCAGGGAAGCGGCAGCCGAGCGCAAGTTCTTCAGCGTCAATTATATAATCGCCCATTACTCGGCGACTCTCGCGGACTCCCGTAGTCGTTCCGCTGCCGGTTATCCGTATATTTTCATATCCTGGTAGGTTCTCTTTCAGAAACTTTTCCAGAAGAAACATCTGCTCTCTGAGTTCGAGGTCGGCCTTGAAAATGCTCTTGACATCTGTGATGTCGACCCCATTGACCTGGGTGGTGTTGACCTGTCTCTGCCCGGGAATGACAGTAGGGTGCAGCCGTACTGCGGCTAACTGCTTTGGTATCAAGCCTTTCTGCGCTTGAGAAGAGCACCAGTCGAGAAATCGCACCCCATTCAGTTCGACATTATCCACATCTCCTATACAGATCAGTCCCTTAGTTTCATCGACTCCGTCCACTGTGAATTCGAGGCTTACAGGCTGCATGAGTCCGTCATCGCGGCCTTTCTCGATTCTGGCCCCTGAGAGGAAGGAGACGACAGCATCTCCCGTTGCATCGACGATAACCGGAGCTTCCAGTGCGAATTGGCCCTCGGCCGTAGATAGGACGACCCCATGGACTCTATGGCCTTCTTTCAGAACTGATGAGACGGTACTTTGAAGGTAGACATCTATGTTCGGAAGGTCCACGAACCTCTCGAGGACGAGTTTCGCTTTCTCTACATCATGGGCTTTCCCAGTCTCTCCAATCCAGTCATTTTCAGGTACTTCCAAAAGCTTAACAAGCTCGTCCCGCATCGTTCCCTTCCCGACGGACCCGAGTATTGGCCCGACAAAACCGGCGGTAAGATTGCCTCCGACTACTCCGTATCTTTCAACGAGCGCTACCTTTGCCCCTTCACGGGCGGCGGCAACAGCCGCGCATATTCCGGAAACGCCGGCACCTGCGACGATTACATCGTAGGCTGCCCTTATTTCCACCTCCTGTGAAATGGATACTCTTTTCATGACTTTATAGATTGCTATTGTCGCCTGTTGATTCTCTCATCTTTATTTCTGCGTTGAGAACAACAGTCCGGGGTCCTGCGGAAGGATTCTTGATCTGCTCAATCAACAGTTGGGCAAGAGTTTGACCTATCTCGAACATAGGAGGCTCAACTGAAGTGAGCTGCGGGGTGACCACTTCCGACAGAACAGTTCCGGAAAAGCACGATACGGCGACATCTTCAGGGACTCTGAGACCTCTCTGGCGGAGTCTTCCGAGGGCTCCGATCGCCTGGGCTTCGGTAAAGGCAAAAAACGCGTCGAAATCAGTCCCGGAGTCAATAAGTTGGTCTACCGCATTTGCTCCATCGTTTCGGGTAATGCGGCCATATATCTGGAGTGAACTTTCGAATGGAATATTGTATTTTGCGAGAGCATCGCGATAGCCTCGCGCTCTCTCAACAGCGTTGTAGACCCTTTCGGGGCCATGTATATGGCATATTTTCCTTCTTCCGGAGAGAATCAGCTTTTCAACGATGAAGAATGATTTGGCATAGTCATCGACAAGGACTTGGGAAACTTCAAGACCGTGTGGGATCCTTCCGAAAAAGGCCAGCGGCAAATTATCGTTCTGAAGGCGCCTGAATTCATCCATATTGTGGAGATAGCTGCATAGGCCTACGATGAGCCCGTCGACCATGAACCTCTCCATCATCATGATATTGTCCTTTTCCTGCGCGGGGTCCTCGTTGGAATCGGCGATGATAACCTTCACCCCATAGGGGTAGAGGATACTCTGGATACCCCGAATCACCTGGATCGTATATTCGCTCCACATTTCAGGGACTATTACACCGACCGTGCTGGTACGACCGGTTTTGAGAGATGCTGCGGCAGCATTGTGCCTGTACCCCATCTCTTCTGCTGCGGCGATTACTTTCGCTCTTGTCTCATCTCGGATATTCTTGTCTCCGGAAAGGGCTCTGGAGACTGTCGACACCGAAAGAGACAGGCTTGCTGCAATGTCTTTAATCGTTACATACTTCATCTCAAGGCCAAAAATAGCAATGTTTCCCAATCTTTGCAAAGATTTCGAAATTGGAAACGTTTGCATATTTTCCTTCTGAACTTAATTAGTTATATTTGAACGATTAAATAGGACCGCATGAATAAGAAAACACTAATTCCCGCACTTGGACTGGCTGTTCTATCGGGTTGCTCTGATAAACTCCCGGAGAAACCAAATATCATCTATCTGATGTTCGACGACCTCGGCTACGGGGACCTTGGATGCTATGGACAGGAGCTCATCGAAACCCCCAATATCGATGCCCTGGCATCGCGTGGAGTCGTTTTTACCGATATGTACACGAACTGTCCGCTGTCTGCTCCTTCACGTTGCTCGATAGTTACTGGACTTCATACCGGCCATTCCCAGATCCGCCACAATGACGAGAGGGTCGCGAGGGATTTCGAAGGGATGCCGGACTGGTATTTCGACAGAATGAGGGCTGACTCGACCTATGAGGGTCAATATGCCCTTCTTGCGGGGACCGAGACCGTCGGCACAATGATGCAGAAGGCCGGTTACAAGACGGCGATGATAGGGAAATGGGGCCTTGGCGGACCGGGCTCGGACGGTGATCCTCTGAAGATGGGATTCGACTATTTTTACGGGTTCAACTGCCAGCTTCTGGCCCATTCCTACTACCCCGACTACCTTTGGGAGAATGACAAGAGAGTGCTGACTAGGAATGAATACATGCCCGTCAACCGCCGCTTGGATCCGGGGGCGGACCCTTATGACATAAGGAGTTACGATAAGTTCAATCAGAAGGATTACTCATGTGATCTGATGTATGACAAGCTGGAGGACTTTGTCGAGAAAAACGCTTCTGAGCCCTTCTTCCTGATGTGGACTACGACGGTGCCTCACTCGACCGTCCAGGCACCCGAGGAAGAGGTCATGTATTATGTCAATAAACTTCATGAGGAGAAGACTCCGATTACTGACGGCGGCTGGTACTATCCCGTCCTTTATCCCCATTCGGCATATGCCGCTATGGTTACCCATATTGATACCCAGGTGGGCAAGTTGGTCGAGAATCTGAAAGAGCTCGGAATCTACGATAAGACGCTGATAATCATTACTTCAGATAACGGCCCGGCCTGCAATTCCAACTCCCCGATGGAGTATTTCCATAGCGGTGGTCCCTTCAAATGCACTAAGGGATGGGGTAAGTCTTCCCTCCATGAAGGCGGCGTCCGCATGCCGTTTATTGTCGCCCTTGGTGACCGTCTGAAAGGGAAGGCTCCGAAAGATACGGGTTTTGCCAAGACTGACGGAAGGGTTTCTTCCTATATCGGTCAGTTCGTCGATCTGATGCCGACTTTTGCTGAACTTGCAGGAGTCGATGCTCCTCAAAACGACGGCATCTCCTTTGTACCGACACTTCTTGGTAAAAAGCAGAAGGAGCACGAATATCTGTACTGGGAGTTCCCCGGCGGAAAGGGTTGGCTTGCCGTTCGTTACGGTTCATGGAAGGGCATTGTTAAGAATGTGAAGAACGGATCTACCAAGATGGCTCTTTATGACCTTGCAGTTGACCCTCAGGAGCAAAATAATATCGCTTCCGACCACCCCGAGGTCGTAGCAAAGATGTGGGGTTTTATCAAAGAATCTCACGGAGAGGTTCCGAATCATAATCCTCGTTTCGAGATGGACATAACCTATCCTGAAAAATGAGAAGAATCTTACTTATAGTCTCTCTTGCCCTGGCGGCTTCCTGCGGGACTGCCCGAGGGCCGATAGTGGGCCAGCAGTTTGACAAATGGACCAAAGGCTACCTTGAGATCCATTCTGTCAACACGGGCCGCGGGGAGAGCTTCTTCTATATTCTTCCGGATGGAACGACCTTATTGATAGATGCTTCCGGAGCCAATCCTCTCGATGATGAGCTGGAGAATCATGGCAATACGCTGACTCCAGCCAAGCCCTCAGCCAATCTCTCTCCCGGGCGTGTTGTGGCCGATTATGTTCGTCATTTCCTGCCTGCCGAGGCTGACGGCGCTCTTGACTATGCAATGATATCCCATTATCACGGGGACCATATGGGGGTAGTCGTAGAAGGACTTCCAAAGCACCCGGAGGGTGGATTTGCCCTTGCCGGAATCTCGGAGGTCGGATCCATAATTCCTATCCGCTGCTGCATAGACAGGGGGGATGTGATGGACCCTCCTTCCAAGAACTCGCTAGCTCCCGGGATGAAGAGGCGCTACGGTAACTACCTCTCTTTCCTCGAGTGGTCTTCTCGCGAAAACGGCACTGTACGTATGAGGGCTACCCCTGGAGCACTTGATGAAATCGCCCTCCGACATTCTCCAAACAGCGATTTTCATATCAGAACCATTGCCGCCGGAGGACGTGTATGGAATGGTTCGGTTGATTCTCCAGGATCAGTTTCTCTCCTTCCTTCGAAGGACTCGCTCCTCGCTTTCGGCGACGGGCCTGATGCGGTCTCGGAGAATGTGATGAGCATCGCTCTCCATCTCCGCTATGGGGAATTCGATTGGTTCACAGGAGGCGACTGCCAGTATCGCGGCCGTTCCACCCATAAGTACAATGACATCGAGATGCCGATTTCGAGAGTGATGAGTCCGGTTGAGGGGATGAAGGCTGACCATCATGCCACCAATGCTACCAATTGCACGGAGCTTCTGTCCGTTCTCCAACCCGACTTCGTGATAGCCGGTACATGGAAGGATATCCATCCTAATCCTGCGACAGTCAAGCGTTTTCAGAAGGCAAACCCTTCAGTCAACTTTATCACCACCAACCTCACTGATGCCGGGCGGGAGATTCTCTTGAAAGAGGGAGTCGATCCCTCTACGTTCCTCGCGACTCAAGGGCATGTAGTTGTCCGTATCGCTCCGGGAGGCCGCTCCTATATGATCTACATCCTTGACGACAGTGATGAAAAATACCGAGTCAAAAGTATCTTTGGCCCATACAGTTCTAAATAATTGATTGTTAATGTTTTATGTATTGTCCTATGCTTAATAATTGGCACATAAGATTAGGGATTAGTCTGGCGATCAGCGCTTTATCTCTACAGCTTTCCGCCCAGACGCTGACGGTGCAGAGCAGTACCGATCCGTCCCAGCAGATTACGGCTCCCGATTATAGCGCCTATATCCTGACCCCTAAGGCACCGGATACACCCCGGATCAACGGCCCTAAAGTCTATGGCGCCCGTCCCAAGGCCGATTTTATCTATAGAATCCCGACTACCGGCGTGCGGCCGATAACTTTCTCGGCAACCGGTCTTCCAAAGGGTCTCAAACTCGACAAAGAAAAGGGGATCATTACCGGAAAGGTAAAGAAAGCAGGTACTTACCATGTTACATTGAAGGCTGAAAACGCCCTTGGAAGCTATGAGAAAGATTTTCGCATAGTGATTGGGGATAAGATTGCCCTCACTCCGCCTCTTGGATGGAATTCATGGAACTGCTGGGGAAAGAACGTTTCTCAGGAACTTATCGAGAGCTCTGCAGAGGCGATGGTCGAGAGCGGTCTCGCCGATTACGGATGGTCGTATGTCAACATCGACGATGGTTGGCAGGGTGTCCGTGGAGGGAAGTACAATGCCATCCAGCCGAATCGTAAATTCCCGGATATGAAGGCTTTAGCTGATGCTATCCACTCAAAAGGACTTAAATTCGGTATCTATTCCGGTCCATGGGTGTCGACCTATGCCTCCCATATCGGTTCTTCCTGCGACAACCCGGAAGGCACGTACTTCTGGATTGAGAAAGGCTGGGTCGATGAAAACATGCGTCTTGACCGCACCAAACTCGGAAAGGAGGAGATCCGCTATTTCGGGAAATATTCTTTCGCAAAGCAGGATGCCAGGCAGTGGGCAGATTGGGGAGTCGACTATCTCAAATATGACTGGAATCCCAACGACGAGTGGTGGATGAGGGACATGAAAGAGGCCTTGGATGCAACCGGAAGGGACATTGTCTATAGTATTTCCAATAGTTCCCGCATTTCCATGGGCCCTGTGCTCGTAAAATATGCCGACTGCTGGAGGACAACAGGAGACATCCGCGATACGTGGGAGAGTATGTCGACCATCGGGTTCAAAGGCCAGGATAAATGGGCGGGCTATAGAGAAGTCGGAAAATGGCCGGATGCGGACATGCTCGTCCTTGGAAAGGTCGGTTGGGGCCGCAAGGACCATTGGACCGAGCTGACGCCGGATGAGCAGTTTACCCATATTTCCCTGTGGGCTATTCTCGCCTCTCCGATGCTTCTTGGATGCGACATGGCTATGCTCGACGACTTCACCCTGAGCCTCCTCTGCAACAATGAGGTCCTTGATGTCAATCAGGATCCGCTTGGCATTCAAGGCACTCGCCACGAATATACAGATAGCACAATCACATATGTCAAGCCCCTCGAGGACGGCTCTCTTGCGGTAGGTCTTTTCAATATCTCGGAAACTCCTCAGACTATGGGATTTACATGCCATAAGCTCGGGCTTTTGGGCAACCAGACCGTCCGCGACCTCTGGAGGCAGAAGGATATCGCAAAGATAGCCCAGAAGGAGAGATGGGAAACTGTTGTCGCTCCTCACGGAGTTGTCCTACTTCGCCTCTATCCAGGTAACTCAGGCGAAAAACTCGAAGGCGACTGGAGGTAGAAAAGTATGCAAACACTGGATTACATAGTCATCTTGCTTTATTTTGCGGGCCTTATTCTCGTCAGCGGAATCATGTCCCGTCGCATTAAAAGCTCGGAGGACATGTTCATCGCCGGGAGGAACTCTTCCTGGTGGCTTTCCGGTGTGTCTACATACATGACTATATTTTCCGCCTCGACATTCGTGGTCTGGGGCGGAGTCGCTTATAAATCCGGCCTTGTGGCGGCTGTGGTTGCATACATGTTCACAATCGCCTCCCTCATCGTCGGTAAATGGATAGCGGGCAAATGGAGAAAACTCCGGATAAAATCCCCCGGAGAGTTCCTTACAATCCGTTTTGGGCACGGTACGGTCAGTTTCTATACGATTTCCGGTATCATTGGTAGGGGAATCCATACGGCCGTAGCCCTCTATGCGGTTGCGGTGGTGATGTGTACCCTCATCAATGTCCCGGAGGGAAGCATCCTTGCCTCGTCCGGCCTTGCCGGAGACGCACCGGAGGGTCATCTCAGCATCTGGTGGGCCCTTCTGATTCTTGGCGCGATCACTCTGACATATACGATAGCCGGTGGATTCCTGGCGGTGCTGATGACAGATGTCATACAGTTCGGAGTCCTTCTGAGTGTCGTCGTATTCATGATTCCGCTGTCTTTCCATGCAGTAGGCGGGGTCGGCAATTTCATTGAGCAGGCTTCGGCCATACCCGGCTATTTCTCAGGTACTTCCGAGACTTATACCTGGCTCTGGCTCTTCCTTTGGATATTCCTCAATGTCGCCATGATCGGTGGAGACTGGCCTTTCGTGCAGCGCTATATCAGCGTTCCGACTACAAAAGACGCAAGGAAGAGTGTCTATCTCGTAGGTCTTTTGTATCTACTTACGCCACTTATCTGGTATCTCCCGGCGATGGTATACAGGGTGCTAGTCCCCGGTCCCGGAATGGATGTCGATCCCGCTGCCATGACCACCCTTGGCGAGGGAGCCTATGTCAACATGAGCAAGATGGTCCTTATGACCGGCATGGTCGGTATGATGCTCGCCGCGATGCTCTCTGCGACTATGTCCAATGTCTCGGGCACGCTCAATGTCTATGCGAATGTATTCACATACGAGATCTGGGGCCGCCTCAGAAAGAACAAGGATGCCTCTGAAAAGGCCAGAATCAAGGCGGGAAGGGTCTTTACTCTCATTTTTGGTCTTGCCATAATCGCAATAGCGATGCTGGTTCCTTTCGCCGGAGGAGCGGAGAAGGTCGTAGTGACAATCCTGACGATGGTTCTCTGTCCGCTCTATATCCCTTCAATCTGGGGGCTTTTCTCGAAAAGGCTGACGGGAAAGCAGCTGATGTGGGTAATGATAGTGACATGGGTGCTTGGGTTCACCCTGAAATTCGCAGTTCCTTCATCGGTAATTAAGCCGAGTCTTGTGGAGTCCATCTCCGGCTGCGTTCTTCCTGTGCTGTTTCTGGGCATCATGGAGGTCATATCTGCTTTAAGGGGTCGTACAAGCCCTGGTTACGACGCCATCGCAGCCTATACCGACCCCAATGCTGACAAGGAGCCGGACGAGCGTATGAAAAAGGCGGTAAAGAGCTATTCCCATACTGCAATAAGCTGCTTCTGCATCACTCTTGCTGCGATTGCGTTACTTCTGATTGCCCTTTTAATTGCCCGTGATCCAAAGACTATGGCTGTCAAGGGCATAGTCTTGGGCTTTATAGTCTCGATCCTCGCAATCTGCGGTATATACTTGATTTATAGGATAATAGATAGAAAATGAAACGGTTACTGACAATACTCCTCCTTCTGATGGTCCCAGGATTCCTTGGGGCGCAGGGTTCATTACAGACTGGTCTTCCGGAGCCGGAAGATCCTGAGGTGCAGGTGTTTATCGCCCGTCAGGGGCGCGGCAGGGCCCAGCAGGGGATGGAGATGAGCGGGAAGTATATTTTCTCCTGCGAGGACGGGGGGCATGTGAATGTCTATAATTATCGCAAGGCTTCTCCTGTCCCGATCGCTCAGTTCGATCTTGCTTCTTCGCGGAAAGATAACCATGCCAATAATGCCGAATTCGGCGTTGAGAAGGCGCGTGGTGGCTCTTTCCCTCTCCTTTATATTTCCAACGGCAAGGTCGGCAGCGATATAGAGTGGACCTGCTTTGTAGAGAGTGTCTCAAAGCGGTGGGGAAAATGGAAGAGCACCCTTGTCCAGAAGATAATTCTCGACGGCTGTGACGGCTGGGAGGAAAACGGATACACTGCGATTTTCGGTGCTCCGAGCTGGCTGGTTGACCGGGAGAGAGGCTTCCTCTGGGTGTTTTCGGCCATCAAGAGGACAACTCCTCAGGTGACAAAAGTCTTCTCCGAGAATCTCTATGTCGCTACTAAATTCCGCATTCCGAAGCTCTCCGAGGGCCCGGAAGTCCATCTCGGACTCTCCGATATCCTCGACCAGAAGACATTCCCCTTCGATATGGGATTCACCCAGGCTGGTTGCATGCATGACGGCCTTCTCTATTACTGCTATGGCGTTGGGAACAAGGACGAGTCCCGCCCTGCAGGGATTCGCGTCTATGACACCGACAGCGGAAAGATTTACGCTCGATACAATCTCAAGGAGATAGTCCTCCAGGAGCCTGAAGACATAGTCATTCGCGACGGCTGGCTATTCCTCAATGCCAATACTCCCTCGAAGAGTGGCATTCTTCCCAATATTTATAAGATTTCATTACCCAAGAGATGATTAATAGAAGAAATTTCATTAAGGCGACTGGAGTCGCTGCGGCGGCGGGGGCGGCTATGCCTCTGCTGCAGGGATGCGGCCCGAAATCAAGCCCCTACCTCGAAGGAGCCGAGGTCGGAGTCAAAGAGTCGTATAAGTGCCAGTTGCTTGTCGTTGGCGGCGGCCCAGCCGGGGTTTGCGCTGCAGTCGCTGCTGCCCGCAGGGGAGTCAAGACCATGATTGTCGACAGCGGCAACTGCCTCGGTGGAATGGGCACCAAGGGCCTTGTGGGGCCGTTTATGACCTGCTATGATGCCAAGGGCGAGAACCAGATCATAAAGGGTCTTTTTGACGAAGTGGTCCGCAGGCTTATCGCTGTCGGTGGAGCTCTTGACCCTAAGGATATCCGTCAGCCGAGTGAGTTTACTGCTTGGATCAAGGAAGGCCATGACCATGTCACACCCTTCGACCCTGAACTTCTGAAAATCGTCTACGAAAAGATGTGCAAAGAGGCCGGAGTAAAGATCCTTTACCATGCTTCTTTCGTTCGGCCTATAATGAAAGGCGATTCTATAAAAGGAGCCGTCCTTCTTACTCCATCCGGTTTGGAAGCAGCTGAGGCAGAAATGGTTATCGACGCTACAGGAGACGGGACAGTCGCCTACAGAGCCGGTGCTCCATGCGTTTTCGGCGACCCGGAGAACAACCGCGTCCAGCCTGCCTCCCTCTTTTTCCGCATCAATAATGTTGATACTGACCGCCTCATTGCAGACGTTGTTCCCCATCTGCCGGAGTTCCGCCGCATCAATGGCGTCAGCTACCGTTGCCTCCATTGGAGGGTGGCTGAGGCTGAAGCTGCAGGCGAGTGGGATCTTGCACGTAAGTCCGTAAATATCTGGAGGTCAGTAGAAAAGGACCAGTGGGTAATCAATTGCACCCGTATCCACGGAGTCGATTCGACCGATGCGGAGAACCTTACCGCCGCAGAGGAAGAAGGCCGCCGTCAGGTTCAGGAACTCATGCATTTCTTCCATAAGTATGTCCCCGGGTGCGAGAAAGCCACACTCATGGGAACCGGTTCGACCATGGGAATCCGCGAATCCAGGCATGTCCACGGGGATTTCATCCTCCCTGTTGACGATCTCATCGCAGGAGTCATCCCAGAGGATAATATCCTCCTTTCGGCCAACTCAATCGATGTCCATGGAGCGATGGGAGGCCCGGCGGGCGGACTTTACATGCCTATTGAGAAAGATATGTACGGGGTGCCCTATCGCTGCCTTCTTCCGAAGAATGTAAAGGGTCTTCTTCTTGCCGGCCGCTGTATTTCAGCTGATTCCGCTGCAGCGGGCGCTATCCGGGTGATGCCGCCGGCTATGGCCATCGGACAGGCTGCAGGAACGGCAGCAGCACTTGCCATAAATGGAGGTGCTACTCCTCAATCTCTTGATTATCAGGACCTTCGTGGTGCACTTATTGCAGATGGAGCTTATTTGGGATAATTATTATGAAAAGATTATTTACTATCGGACTCGTCCTTCTTTCTCTCATCTCTTGTAAAGACAAGAATCATGTCTCGCCATGGAAAGAGGGATATCTTGACATCCATGCGGTCAATACAGGCCGCGGCGAGAGTATGTTCTATGTGTTCCCTGATGGGACGACCATGCTTGTAGATTGCGCCGGGTCGCTTCTCAAGGAGCATAAATACATGCCTACAGACCCGAAGCCGGACAGCTCCGTCACTTCCGCGCAGGTGATTTCCGAATATATCCGCCACTTCGCACCGAAATCCAACAGGGAAAGTATCGATTATGTGATGATTTCCCATTATCATTCCGATCATATGGGCGATGTTAACAAGCATTCCCCCATTGCTGAAGGCGGCTACCGCTTATCCAGTACCTCCGAGCTTGGAACGGAAATACCTTTCAAAAAGCTAATTACACGAGGCGACCACAATAAGGTCGTTACCTACAACTGCTCGAAGGAAAGTATAATGAAAAATTTCCTTAAGTTCGTCGATTGGACCAAAGAGAAGAACGGGACAGTCTATGAGTATTTCGAGCCTGGAAGAGACGATCAGATAGTGCCCTTGAAAAAAGAGGTGCCCTCTTTCAAGATTCAGAATATCGCTGCTGCAGGCTATTATTGGACAGGCGATTCCGTCAAGACCGACATTCCTCCGAGAGAGGAGCTGGAGGCCGCAGGACTTCCTCTTCCTCCGGAGAACAATATGAGTTGCGTGTTCGTCCTAAGTTATGGAGATTTCGATATGTTCTCCGGGGGCGACCTTCAGTATAGCAAGAGAGATCTTTATCCCTACTATGATTTGGAAACACCTGTGTCAAAGGTGGTTTCGAAGGTCGAAGTGATGAAGGCGTCCCATCATGGCACGTCTAACACCAACTGTCAGGAGCTCCTCGACGTCCTCCGTCCGGATGTCTTTGTCGTAAACAACTGGAGGGATATCCAGCCCAACCCGGAGACAATCGGAAGGCTCTATAAGGCTAGTCCCGACTGCGATGTTTATCTGACAAATCTTGCCGAACGCAACCGTGAGCCTCTCGGAGAGTATCTCGACCGATTCAAGAGTCTCGGCGGTCACATTGTAATCCGCGTTGCCCCTGGAGGCAAATCCTACATGATTTATACTCTCGACGACAGCGACTTTAACTACCGTATCACAGGAACCTACGGCCCATATGAATGTAATTAATTGATATGAAACGAAGAGAATTTTTGACTAAAAGCGGAGCAGCAGTAGCCGGAGGTATCGCCCTAGGAGCTCTTGGAGGAGTAACGGCTGCCTGCGGTTCTTCCGAAAAAGCTGAAAAGGAAATCGGGAGCGTCGATGTCCTTGTAGTCGGTGGTGGTCCGGCCGGAGTATGTGCAGCCATTGCTGCGGCTAGGAACGGGGCCAGCGCTATGATTCTCGAGCAGGGAGGATGTCTTGGCGGAATGGCCACAAGAGGCCTTGTAGCCCCGTTTATGACCTGCTACGATACAACCGGCGAAGTCATGGTCATCCGCGGCCTCTTCTCGGAAATCGTCGACCGGATGGTCGCTCTCGGCGGAGCCATCCATCCTTCCGAGGTACGCGCTACCACTCCTTTTTCGGCATGGATAACTGCCGGCCATGACCATCTAACCCCCTTCGATCCTGAGACAATGAAATTCGTTCTCGATTCGATGTGCGTCGAGGCCGGGGTCAGGATCCTCTTCCATGCCACCCTTGTCGATCCGATAGTAAGTGGACGGACAATTAAGGGAATAAGGGTGCTTACCCGAAGCGGAATAGAGAGAATTTCTGCTAAGGTCGTCATCGACGCAACCGGTGACGGGGATGTCGCGGCGAAAGCCGGTGTCCCTTGCGATTTCGGTAATCCGGAGATAGGGAAAGTACAGCCTGCGACCCTCTTTTTCCATATCAACAATGTAGACACTCCGCGACTTGTAAAGGAAGTTGAGGCCCATCTCCATGAGTTCCGAAAGGTAAACGGAGTCAGCTACAGAGCCCTCCACTGGAGAGTGGAAGAGGCCGAGGCAGCAGGGGAATGGGATATCTCCCGAAAGTCTGTCAATATCTATCGCGGTGTGAGGGAGGATGAGTGGGCAGTCAACAGCACCCGTATTAATGATGTGGATGCAACTGATTCAGAGAGTCTTACCAAGGCGGAGATAGAGGGAAGAAGGCAGGTTATGGAGCTTATGAATTTCTTCCATAAATATGTCCCAGGCTGCGAGAATGCTACCATAAAGAGCTCGGCTTCTACTGTCGGTATCCGCGAATCCCGTCATGTCAGGGGAGAGTATCTTCTTACAGCAGACGACCTTATAGGAGCCGTTGTGCCCGAGGACAGCATCCTCGTCGCTTCGAACTCAGTCGATGTCCACGGTCGCAATGGAGCCAATACTACGGAATATCGCACTGTAGAGGGCGGTCCATGGTACGGACTGCCGCTCAGGAGCCTTATTCCTCTTGATATAGAGAACCTTATAGTCGCGGGAAGGGCTATTTCCGCTTCCTCCGACGCCGCCGGAGCCGTCCGCGTCATGCCTCCTTGCATGGCGATGGGCCACGCTGCCGGAATCACTGCCGCCATCTCCGCCCTCAAAGGGATTGCTCCCCGGAAGGTGGAAGCTGGCGATGTAAGGGCGCAACTTCTCAAAGAAGGCGCCTTCCTAGGATAGAAACAACTATTACTCAAATTATTAACAACAAACTAAATGAAAAGATTACTGACCTATTTCATGACAGCGGTTCTCCTCGCAGCAGGAGCTACCGACTTGTTCGCTCAGGGAAAGGTTACCGTCTCCGGTACCGTCCTTGACGAGAGCGGACTTGCAGTCATCGGGGCCGGCGTGATTGAGCAGGGAACGCTCAATGGAACAACGACCTCCATCGACGGCAGTTATTCTCTCACAGTGTCTTCAGAAAAATCGGTACTCGAAATCTCTTTCGTAGGTTATGAGACCCAACTCATTCCTGTCGGAAAGAGAAACCGTATCGACGTGGTGCTTCGTGAGGATGCCAAACTCCTTGACGAGGTAGTCGTTGTCGGTTATGGTACTGTCAAGAAGAAAGACCTTACCGGTGCAGTAGCAAATGTCGACGGTGGAAAGCTCGCAGCTATCCAGTCGACAGGTCTTGCTCAGTCACTTCAGGGATCCATGCCTGGTGTGCAGGTTACACGTACCAGCGGATTGCCTGGAGCAGATGCGACTATCCGTGTCCGCGGTATCACCACAATCGGTGATTCCAGCCCTCTCCTCATTGCAGACGGTGTTCCGGTATCCAGCCTTGCGGAGGTTGATGTCGATAACATCGACAATATCACCATCCTGAAGGATGCTGCTTCAGCATCTATCTATGGAGCCCGTGCTGCTGCGGGAGTTGTCCTCATCACTACAAAGCGTGCCAAGGAAGGCCAGCTTTCAATCGACTACAACGGCAGCTACTCCATGAACTTCCGTACAACCGCTCCAAAGCAGGTAGATGCCGTAAGATTCATGCAGCTCCAGAATGAGGCCCAGTGGAATGATGCCGGCAACCCCGAAGGAAAGGAGTATTTCCAGTATGACGAGGATTATGTTCTCAACTATATGGAGAATCATAAGCTCGATCCGGACACATACCCTATTACCGACTGGGACGCCCTCATGATTGAAAAATGGGCTCCTCAGTACAAGCATCGTCTTTCCGTCAGCTACGGTAACAAGGTTATCAAGTCCCGCGCAATGCTCAGCTACTCCAATGAGGATGCTCTCTACTATGGAAGGAACCAGGAACAGTACATGGCCCGAATCAACAACGATATAAAGATCAACAACTTTATCTCCGCGTCCTTCGACATGACCTACAATCACAGGATTTCCAACAACAATCAGGTCAATCCTGTCCAGGCTGCCTTCAAGTACAATCCTATCTATGTTTCTCTTTGGTCAGACGGTACATGGGGCCCCGGTAACAACGGAACCAACACCTACGCCCGTCTCCATGCAGGAGGCTTCGTCAAGGGCCTTCATGAGGCATTCTTCGGAAAGGCGTCCCTCATAATCACTCCTTTCAAGAACTTCACTATTACTGGCGTCTTCGCTCCTTCTATCCGTTCTTCAAAGACAAAGGATTATATCCAGCAAGCTTATTACTACAAGCAGCCCGGAATCCTTTCAGAGAACCCCCTCAGCGGATGTACCTACAACCGCCTTCTTGAGAAGAGGAGCGAGTCCATGGACTTCACAAAGCAGCTCCTCCTCAATTACAACGCTGATTTAGGCGCCAACCATATGACCTTCCTCCTCGGTTATGAGGATTACTATGCTACAACAGAGTCTCTCAGGGCCGGTAGTGACCAGATGGAACTCGGCGGATATCCTTATCTTCGTCTTGCCAACAAGAATTTCCTTGTCCTGACAGATGGTGACGATGCTTATCCTTATGGAAATGCGACCGAGAGCGCACTGAGGTCTTTCTTCGGAAGAATTACGTATGATTATAAGGGCCGTTACCTCTTCCAGGCCAATGCCCGTTATGATCAGTCATCCCGTTTCGCCCCCGGAAACCGTAGCGGTTTCTTCCCGTCGGTATCCGTCGGTTGGGTTCTTTCTGAAGAGCCTTTCATGAGAGGAGTTGTGGACAAGGGCGTTCTCAGCTTCCTCAAGATAAGGGGCTCCTACGGTACCCTCGGAAATGAGAGAATCGGAAACTATCCTTGGCAGTCCACCCTTAATTTCGGTACGACCCCGATGTATGTCGGTGATGACATCATTGCGGCTACAACAGCGGCTCAGGTGTCTTATGCAATCAGGGACATCACCTGGGAGACCACCAAGACCTGGGATATCGGTCTTGATTTCAACATGTTCAACAACCGACTCAGCTTCACCGGCGACTACTACTATAAGACAACCTACGGAATGCTCCTTTCCAGGAAGATTCCTGATGTCCTCGGTTACAGCGATCCTCAGGACAACATCGGTGACATGTACACCAAGGGTTGGGAATTCCAGATCGGTTGGAATGACCGCAAGGGCGATTTCACATATGCCCTGAGTTTCAACCTCTCCGATTATACTTCCGTAATGGGTAACCTCGGAGGCTACCAGAGCCTTGGAAGCAATATCATCAAGGAAGGCATCGAATATAATGCATGGTACGGCTACCACAGCCCTGGCCTCTTCCTCGACGCAGAAACTCTTGCAACAGCCCCGAAGCTCTACCAGACCGTTAAGCTCGGAGACCTTCAGTATGCGGATATCAGCGGTCCGGACGGTGAACCCGACGGTATGATCAACGCTGAGTACGATCGCATTGTTCTCGGAAGCTCAGTTCCTCATTATCAGTTCGGTGGCAACATCAACCTCGGTTGGAAGAACTGGGATCTCTCAATGATATTCCAGGGTATCGGCAGCGTCCTCGCCTACAAGAGCCAGGCGATGGTCTACCGCGACGGCGACGCCTATACATTCCCTATTGAATATGACAAGTGGTACTACAGTGAGCTTAAGACTCCCGAGCAGAATGCAAAGGCAAAGTATCCTAGGGCTACTCTTACCAATACTGCAAAGAACAACTATGAGCAGATGACTGACTTCTGGCTCTTCAACGGCCGTTATTTCCGTATGAAGAATATCACCCTCAGCTACACTGTTCCTTCGAGACTCACCAAGAAGATCCAGGTTCAGCGCCTTCGCCTTTATGCAAGTGCAACCGATCCGTTCTCTATCAGCGGCTTCCCTCAGGGATGGGATCCTGAATCTTATTCCAACCTGAGCGCCTACATGGTCAAGACCTTCACTGGCGGTGTCCAGATCACCTTCTAAAACATGAATGATATGAAAAAGTATATCTATCTTTTAGCGATCTCCGCATTTGCCATTTTCGGTTGCGTTCCTACTTCGCAAAACGAAGACACAACCTTCGAATATGCCGGTAATAAGGTAAAGGTGACGATTCCTTCAGACCCTATTCCTGCAGATGGAGGAAGTCTCAGGGTCGTTGTCAACAATGCCAAAGATCTTACCTACGACATCTCTCTTCCCGAGACGGCAAGCTGGCTTTCGATGGCTCGCCAGGATTCCGTCCTGACCTTCACGGCCCAGGCAAATCCGAGCACTGACCATCGTTATGCGAGCATAGGTGTTATCGACACTGAAAAGAACATCGCTATCACCCGTTTCGACGTGATGCAGGAAGGAGTTCAGGACGATACTCCTCCGGTTATCAATTACCGATTCAATGTCAGCCCGACCGAATTCTCTGTCAATGCTTTGGACGAGAAGGTGGTATTCAATGTCTCCGCAGAAAATGTCGAGTGGACGGCCGTCTCTGACAATCCCGACTTCAAGCTTTCCCTCAGCAGCGGAAACACCAATGCCCAGATAACGGTCTCATTCCCTGCAAATACAGACACCGAGGCGGAAAAGAAGGCTGTGATTACAGTTTCTACAACCTCCGAGAATGTGCTTGAGAAGTCATTTGCTGTCGCTATCACTCAGGCCAAGGCGGAAAAGACTGACGGAAAGCCCGTTAAACCGGCTCCCGGAGTGCTTGCAGAGTGGCATTTCCATATAGATAACCTGAATGCTCTCGCAGCTCATTTCGACGAGGCTGTTACTGATGAGCTTGCTGATAGCGAGGGCTTCGGCGGATTATATGTCGAGCCGAATGTCCGGGGTAAAGGCCGCCTCCAGTGGTACAACCAGGACAAGAAGGGAATTGTCGACAAGGAGCACAAGCGTTGCAAGAGAGCCGTAGGACAGTACGGTGAACCTTGTGTTTATGGCCCGTATGTCGGAGACTATGCTCTCTGGACAGCTGAAGCAGACGCTCCTCTCGCAGCTGGGACAAAACTCCACATCATCTTCACCGTTCGTCCTAACACTGATGCCATGCCGAAGTACTGGATGTTCGAATACCTTGACGGAACAACTTGGAAGCCTGCTCTTGAGGTGAAGAAGATCGGCGACGTAGACTATACTACCGAGTTCTTCTTCGCAGCCGGAAGCGGTAACCAGGTCAATACCAATGTCGAGGCTACCGTAACTCTCACAGCAGAATCTACGGAATCCGCTCAGTTCCGTCTGACATGCGTAAGCAACCTTGAGGTTGTCGACGGTGTGACTCCGCTGACTTTGATCAACAAGTCAATTGTCTTCCGCTTTGCCGGAGAGTCTTGCAATGAGAGCACGCCTCATTATTCCGTGACTCAGCATCCTCTTATCGAAGTAGTTGAATAACAGGAGGAAAAGAATATGAAAAAATATATAATTACAGCATTTGCAGCTATAGCCCTCTCGACGAGCGCATGCGTCAATCTCGACCTTTATCCGCTTTCGGAAGGATCCAGCGAAAACTGGTATTCCAATGAGCAGGAGATTACTCTCGCCCTCAATGCGCTCTATGCCCGCGCAATGTGGAATAACGAGACTACGAGGCTTTTCAATACAGACCGTTTTACTGATGACTGGAGCCAGCGTACCCAGCTCTATGACTGGGTCGGCGGTACTATCGACAGTAGTACGGGTTCTGTTGCTACCGAATGGTCCAACTACTATAAGGGAATTGCACGCGCCAACACTATTCTCTACAGTATGAACAAGGCTACTGACTTGTCTCCCGCCCTTGTCGCTCAGTACACCGGAGAAGCCAAATTCTTCCGCGCCTGCTTCTATTCTTATCTTATCACCCTCTTTGGAGATGTTCCGTACTATGACAACTACATCACCCTTGAGCAGGCTTATGAGATGGGAAGGGTTGACAGGGAAGTCGTGCTTCAGCATATCTATCAGGATTTCGACGATGCAGCCGAAGCTCTTCCGGTGTCCTATACCGGAATGAAGAGGGTCACCAAGGGCGCCGCCCTTGCGATGAAGGCCCGCACGGCCCTTTGGATGAATGACTGGAAGACCTGCGCCGCCGCATCAAAGGCCTGCATGGATTTAGGCGTCTATGAACTTCATCCGGATTACGGCGAGCTCTTTAAGTCTTCTACCAAGAACTCGAAAGAGGTGATTTTCGCCCTCCCCTCATCCAATGACCTAGGAGTTCATGCTTATGGCGAAGCTACCACCCGTAACTTCTATCCCCGCCTTAACGGAGGAACTTCTGTTGCCCAGCCTTCATGGAACCTCCTTCTTGCATTCCCATGCACAGACGGAAAGTTCATCGGAGAATCTCCCCTGTATGATCCTGCAGACTTCTTCAAGAACCGCGATCCTCGTCTTTCCGAGGTTACTGCGCCCTTTGATGAGGAATTCATGAGTTATGTCTATAATCCTCGTCCTAGTGCGACCAATACCCTCAATACGGTAGGCGAGACCATTTCCAAGATCTCTGCGGCAGACCAGTCTGTCCGTCCTACAGTCGGAGCCAACGGCCACTGGTGGGTTGGAACTACTGATTCCGGCGTCCTTGCGCGCTATACCGGCACCAACGGGAATGTCTGGATTGGTAACCACGATACCGGTAAAAGCGCTTCGGGTCAGTCGATTCCGACGCCGAGCGTAAACGGTGGCTTCTGGGCTTTCCCCGGAGTTATGGTAAAGAACACCGACTGCAAACCAGGTTCGAAGGATTGCTCATACAACGGATTCGTTCTCAAAAAGTTTGTTGACGAAGAGTGGATTGACGACCGTCTGACGGATACCCCGATGCGTATCATCCGCTATGCTGACGTGCTCCTGATGTATGCCGAGTCCAAGATGGAAATGAATGAGATTGATGCGAGCGTTTTCAACGCTATCAATCAGATTCGCGCCCGTGCATACAAGTGCGGAGTAGACGAGACATCAAAGTATCCAGCAGTCACAGAGACCAATCAGACCGCTCTCCGAAAGATTATCCGTAACGAACGTCGTATCGAACTCTGCTGGGAGAATCGCCGTTGGTTCGACCTGATTCGCTGGAGAATGTGCGAAGAGGTTCTCGGCCCCGGGACATATGTCTACGGACTTCCTCAGAACGCTCAGAGTACGGCCAACGAAAAGACCGGATACTGGCCTTTCCCGAAGGATTTCCGTCCCAAGATGAGACCGGATTCTTCTATTGATATGTCTGATCTCGAGAATTATCCCGACTATTTCACCCACAATGCTGAAAGAGGTTTTGTCACAAGGCAGTATCTTTATCCTATTCCTATCAAAGAAAGGACAATTTGTCCTGCCCTGACACAGAATCCAGGATATTAATAGATGAAAAAATTATTATCCGTGTCACTTCTTTTCCTTCTGGTCGCTTGCGGCCAGGAGGAAGGGAATGGCCCGGTTGTTATACCTACCAATAAGACCGAGGATAAGGATGTTCCAGCCGCCAAGGTTGGGGCGGTCCTTCCCGCTTGGGAGGAAGGTTGTCTGGATATCCACAGTATCAATTCCGGCCGAGGAGAGTGTTTCTATTATATACTTCCCGATGGAACCACGATGCTCGTGGACTGCGCCGGCGCCCCTCCTATGGAACTTGCAAACAGGGAGGGAGTTCCTTCGAAACCGAATGTTTCAGTCACCAGTGGACAGGTCATCATCAACTATATCAAACATTTCGCTCCTTCGGTTGCAGGAGGGAAGCTAGATTATTTCATGGCATCCCACTATCATGGTGACCATATCGGAGCATGGAGGGCTGCATATGCTTCCTACAACTGGCCCATGGTGCACGGAACAACTCCGGAAAATGGAGGATTCTTGATTAACGGTCTTGGCGCAGTTGGTACGGAAATACCTATTACAAAGGTACTTGACCGAGGAGATTGGTCCTATCATCCGTCTGCCGACTATCTGGATTCGATGGTGGAAAAAACCGATGATGGAGGATTAAAGCGTTATCTTCTTTATACAAACTTCCTCTCTTGGTCTGCAAAGGAATATGGAACAGTAAGGGAAACACTTGTCCCGGGACGTACCGATCAGGTCGTGCTTCTTCATGATACTGATTCTTACAAGAAGAACTTCTATGTGCGGACGATTGCCGCCAGCGGCGACATTTGGACAGGAATCGGCACAAATGTCAATACGACCTATCTTCCTTCTTCAGAAGAGACTATAAATAATCTTTATAGGGCAAGCGAAAATGTCAACAGCTGCTGCTTCCATCTGAAATACGGATTCTTCGACTTTTTCTCCGGAGGAGATATCCAGTACGGCGGCCGCTCTACCCACTCTTGGCTGGATATCGAGCTTCCGATATCCAAGGTATTGGGCAAGTTAGAAGTGATGAAGGCATCTCATCATGGTACGGCCAATACTAACAGCCAGGAACTTCTCAACGCGGCTAAGCCGGAGCATGTAGTGATTGGGGTCTGGAACTCGGTGCAACCCAATCCTGACACCATCAAGCGTTTCCTCAAAGCCAATTCAAAAACGAGGTTTTTCCTCACGAATCTTACTGATGAAAACCGCAAGACTCTCACTGATGATGGTGTGGATCTTTCAGTTTTCTCCGCTACCGGTGGGCACATCGTAGTCAGAGTAGCTCCCGGTGGCAGAAAATATCGGATATATGTCCTGGACGATACGAACCAGGATTATAAAGTGAAGGCCATTCTCGGCCCTTATACTGCACAATGACAAAAAGAATATTAATAGCGCTCCTCTCAATAGCGATTATTTCCGTTTCTTGTAAAAAAGATGACGGTAACGGCCCCGTAGTTATTCCTTCCACCCACCCTGAAACTGAGCAACCGGAGCAGAAACCGGCGACTGACGATACCTATACGGTCGTCAAAGGCAAGGTCTTGCCGCCATGGCAGGAAGGATATCTTGATATCCATTCGATCAATTCCGGGCGAGGGGAGAGTTTTTTCTATATTTTCCCCGATGGGACGACAATGCTCATTGACGCCGCCGGATCGCTTCTTAAAGACGACCCCAAGCCGCCGACCCCGCCGAAGCCAAATGGGGACATAACCTCCGGTCAGGTGATTACTGACTACATCAAGCACTACCTGCCCGAAGTATCAGGAGGTAGGATTAACTATCTTATGGTCAGTCATTTCCATTCTGATCATATGGGATCATATTCGTCGGCGCTTCCGTATCATTCTTCAGGGAAGTTCCGTAAAACCGGAATTACCGAGGTCGGCGGGAACATCCCGTTTGATGTGATTTTTGACCGTGGGACGGCAGACAATCTTCCATCTTCAGATATGACCAGTACGTCCGCGATGAATAATTATTACAATTTCATCAGTTGGGCTAAAACCGCATATGGCGCGACCGACGAAAGGTTTATTGCCGGAAGGAACGACCAGATTGTCCTCAAGCATGACGCTTCAAAATACACCAGTTTCGAGGTCCGGAATCTGGCTGCAAACGGATATGTATGGACCGGTTCAGGTACTCTTAGTAGAACAGATATGCCGGATCTTTCCGATTTGCAGGCATGGAAAAAGAGCTCCTCAGACGATGCCAGGTTACCTTATGAGAATATCCTTAGTTGTGCTCTTCACCTTCGCTACGGTATGTTCGACTGGTTCTGCGGCGGAGATATCCAGTACAACGGAAGAAGCACCTACCCTTATAAGGATATTGAGGCTCCGATTGCAAAGGTGATGGGCCATGTGGAGGTAATGAAAGCCTGCCATCACGGGACGGCCAATACCAACAGCCAGACTCTCCTTAACGCTTTGACTCCCGATGCTATGATTGTTGGCGTTTGGAGAAATGTCCAGCCTAATTACGACACTATGGGAAGAGTCTATAAGGCATCTTCTGATTGCCAGATATTTACAACCAATATGACTGACGACAACAAGGTCACTCTCGCCGACTATATGAACAGGTTCAGAGAGACTTCCGGCCATATCGTTGTACGTGTCCAGCCTGGCGGCAGGGTATACAGCATTTATACGCTGGATGATAACGATCAGGAATATAAAGTAAAGGGCATTTTCGGCCCGTACTCTTGCAAATGAGAAAGATTATGTCAATAGTAGCCGCTCTCGTAGTGCTTTCATTATCAGGTTGTTCCCAAGGAGAGGGGAACGGCACCGTCGTTATCCCCGGAAAGGAAGATAACAAGGAACAGGAAACTTCGGAAGTACAGGTAGGGTCCCCTCTTCCTGCATGGGAGGAAGGTGAAATGGATATCCATTTTATCAATACCACTACGGGTGAGTGTATGTTCCTCATCCTCCCGGACGGGACTCAGATGATGATAGATGCCGCAGGCTCCGAGGTTGCAACGGGGGCGGTGAATTCAACCACCAATACCGGCATTCGCGCCCGCTGGGATCCAACCCTTGATCCCGATTTCAGGGCAGGGAAATATATCGCAGACTATATCGGAAAATGCATGGAATGGACAGGAAACAAGACAATCGATTACGTCGTCTTGTCCCATTTCCATAATGATCATTTCGGCGGAGCTTCTAAGCAGCCGGTTTCTGACCTCTCATCGACATACAAGAAACAGAGTCTTCCGGAAATACTTGATACTTACCCTGTTGGGAAACTTCTTGACAGAGGGTATCCGGATTATGACTATCCCTATAATCTCTCTACGGGAGCATCAAACGCCTCAAATGTGAAGAATTACATTACTGCTGTAAAGTGGCATGTTGCGAATAGAGGCCTCAATGCTGAGATGTTTACTGCCGGCTCTTCCACCCAAATCCATCTTAACCGCAAGGCTTCTTCCTATCCTTCTTTCAAGGTCCAGAATATAGCCGTCAACGGAGAGATTTGGGACGGGGCTTCCGGGACTGTGAAGACCTTCCCCGCAAAAGGAGAAATTGACATTAAGAAGCAATCGGAATATGCCAACAGTTCGAATTGCCCTGAGGAAAACCACTGCTCATGCGTTCTGAAAGTATCTTACGGAAAGTTCGATTTCTTTGCAGGCGGCGATGCCCAGTACGACGGAATGTCTAGCCATGAGTGGAAAGATATGGAGACTCCTATCGCTAAAGTTGCGGGCGTTGTAGATGTTATGAAGGCAGACCATCATGGGGTGACCAATACCAACGGTAGCGGTTTCCGCTCTTCGGTGACAGGAAAGGTTGCTGAGGCTATGAAGTATCTTTCCCCGACATGCTGGGTTGTCTGCGGGTGGACAGACGGCCATCCGAGGCAGGCCGTCTATGAGGGTGTTACAAAACTATTGCCTTCCCTGGATGTGTATATTACAAATACATGTGCGGCTATGAACGCCTACAATAATTTTGTGAATGTAAAAGGAAGCAATGGTCATGTGGTAGTCCGAGTCGACAAGGGAGGGGATTCGTATAGAATCTATGTTCTCAGCGACTCCGACCACTCTATGAAAGTAAGGTCAATTTCACGTGCTTATAAATCCAAGTAAGCGCACAGAACAAATGGCAGAGAGAAGAATCGTACTTACAAAGGAAATCCCGGTAGCAGGGAGTTATGATGTTGTTGTAGTTGGAGGAGGACCTGCGGGATTCATAGCCGCAATAGCGGCGGCAAGAGAAGGGGCGTCAGTTGCGCTCATCGAGCGATATGGCTTTCTCGGGGGCATGGCGACGGCTGGATTCGTCGCGCCTCTGAGTGTCTTTACATATAATGGCGAGAAGGTCATAGGCGGGATTCCATGGGAGTTTATAGAGCGTCTTGAGAAGATGCATGGGGGGCTTATTGAAAAGCCTCTCGGTAATGTGGCCTTTGATCCGGAACTATATAAGCTCTGCGTCCAAAGGATGGTTCTCGAAGCAGGGGTGGAACTCTATCTCCACTCATATCTTTCGGGGGTCGAGGCGTCTGACGGCTATATCCAGAGTGTCGTCATTGAGAATAAAAGCGGCACGGAAGCTCTTGAGGGAAAGGTATTTATAGATGCTACAGGAGATGCCGACCTTGCATATCTCGCAGGCGTCCCGATGCAGGAGCAGGACGGAGAGAAACTGCAGCCCGCTTCGACTTATTTCGTCCTGTCCGGGGTAGACACCGATTCCGATCTTGTCAGGACAGCCATGCACCATAATCGACAGGGAGTCAACTGCCAGTGCGAGCCGGTGCGCAAAAAGCTTTTGGAAATAGCTGAGAAAGAGGGTATTCCTTCTTTTGGAGGACCATGGTTCTGCACAGTTCTTCATGACGGAGTAATAACAGTCAATATGACGAGAACCGAGGTGGATGCCTGTGACAACAAGGCCTTTTCCGCGGCAGAATGCGAGCTTCGGGAGCAGGTGTTCAGAATGGCTGCCATACTTAAGAAGTATTTCCCTGAATTCAAAGACTCTTATGTCTCCTCCGTAGCGCCTCAGGCAGGAGTAAGGGAGACAAGAAGAATAAAGGGAGTTCATACTATTACTGCCGGGGAATATGTCAGCGGCTATCGCTATGAAGACAGTATTTCCCGAGGGGCCCATCCTATTGACATCCATGCTTCTACAGGTCCTTCGCAGGGACTGACGTTCCTAAAGCAAGCAGCCTATGTCCCTTACAGGGCTCTTATAGCAAAAGATTTCCCGAATATTATAGTCGGTGGAAGATGTATTTCCGCCGATAGGGAGGCCTTTGCATCTCTGAGGGTACAGGCATCATGTATGGGCACGGGCCAGGCAGCAGGCGTTGCCGCGGCTCACGCGGTGGGAAAAGATGTCCGTAGAGTCGATATATCCTTATTACAGAGTCGTTTACGTTTAATTGGGGCAATAATATAAAGATTATGAAAAACAAGTTTTTTGCTTTTGCTGCATTAGTTGCTGTCGCTTTGTCGGCATGTCAGGAGGAGCCTAAAGAGCAGGGCTCCAAGGAAATCAAAGCTACAATATCTGCAGAAGGCCTGAGCTGGTCTTCCGGGGATGCTATCGGTCTATATGAAAAAAAGGATCCTGTTAAGTTCTCCCTTTCCGGAGGGGAAGGATCAGCATCAGGAACGTTTACCTCATCGTCTTCTTCTGAGGCAACAATAGCTGTCTATCCTTATGACAGCAAGCTTACTTATAGCGGGGGAGGATTCACAATCAATCTTCCGGATAGCTATCAGGGCAAGGCTGTCTTTCCCTTATTCGGAAGAAAATCCGGCGAGCTGTTTAATATGAAACCGGTGACGGCAATAGTGAAAGTTGGCGGAAATATCTCATATTCAGGAGTTTCAAAACTAGTCGTCGAGGCTCCGGGAAAGAAGATCTCAGGTTCTTTCACCTTCACTCTAGGGGATCCGAAGGTGATGGCTTCGGCCTCTTCAACAGGAGGAGCGGTGACGATGAGCGGGACTTTTGCCCAAGGCACGGATTTTTCTTATATGATTCCGATCCCTGCCGGGGCATATGAAAACCTCGTTTTTACTCTATATGACCTTTCAGGAGAAAAGTTGGGCGATTATGCTGAGAAAGGGATATCTCTTGAAGTCGGGCAGGTTTTCACAAAGACTATTCGAACTGAAGGATCTGTTGATCCAAGGACTCTTCCTGAGCAGAAGCTTCTCTTTGTTAGCGAATCCCAGATAGGTCTAATCTGGTCCAATAACGGCTTTGGCAACATCCAAGAGGATATTTCTGATCCGTATATCGCTGCAATCTATTCGGACCCTCAGTGCAAGGATCTCCTTTGGGCATGGCATATACCCGAGGGAGGAGCATCCGGCAGCACCCGGAGCGTTTACTCTTGGGACGGGAGTGACGGAGGGCATAAGTTCCAGCCGGGTATGGTCTTTAACGGGCTCAAACCGGAAACACAATACTTTGTGAAAATCTCCGATTCAAAGACAGGGACGGCTACGGTAAATGCTTATACTACAACTGCTTCTTTGAATGTGGACAGAACGTCAGGAAGCGTTTCCGAAGGAGAGGTCATACTCTCTGAAGATTTCAGCGAATTCCTCTATGGAGGCAGTCCTCTCGGCCTTCCGGGATACAAATCCTCAGCGGCAGCTCTTGAAGAAGCGGCAGTAGTTCCCTCAGGAGATGATCCTGCGGCTTCGACCGGTGGAAAACTCGCTCTTTGTTCTCCGGAAGAGGGTAGTACCCTCTTTTCTACCCTTTACAAGGCGTTCGGGTCGTCCAGGATAAAGAACTGGGGGAGCTTTGTGCAGCATAACAGTATCATGTCGGTCTCTGTCCAAAGCGGGGTTGTCAAAATCGGAGGCGATAAATATACCGGCGATATTCTGACTCCGGCTCTCAAGTGCCTGAAAGAGACGGCTACCCTAAAGATAACATTCGATGCAGCCCCTTATATTGAGTGGGGCTCGACTCCAATCCCGGACGGGAACAAGTGTGTGGTTGAGGTTTTCCCTGGGGATCTAACGATAGTGAACAGGGTCATGGCATCCTTTGGAATCAATAGCAACGAGCCTCTGTCATCAGACGTAGTGGAGATATCTTCCGATCCCGGATTCAAGACATATTCTGTGACGGTAAAGAACGTTCCTTCAGGTGGTTCCATAGGTATTGGCCCCCTTAGAGATAATGATCAAGGGAAGAGCGAACACCGCTGCTATATAGACAATATCAAGGTCGAACTTGTGAAATATGAGGATACGTCTCATACCCATTACGATTCAATCAACGGAACGCCCATTCTAGAAGGGAACAATGGAATCGGGCTTATCACAGATGCCAAGACCGGCAAGGGGATTGAAGGCGTTCCGGTCACTGACGGATACAATTACACGGCAACGGACGCGAACGGGGTTTATCAGATGAAGCTTGACAGCAGGACCAGAAATGTTTACATGAGTGTTCCTGCCGCGTATAAGATACCTCTTGACGAGTATAATCATGCTCCCCGCTTCTATTCTGTCGGTAAGTTTGACCTGAGCAGGCAGAACCGTAATGATTTCGTTCTCGAGCCTCTCGATGCTCCGGAAAAGGAATTCACCCTCGTGATGATAGGTGACCCTCAGTGCCAGACATCGAAGGGAGTGGGATATTTCACTACGAAACACGACAATTATCCCGGTACTATCCCGGATATCCAAGCGACAGTCAATGAGGGCCTTTCTTCAGGAGAATACAAGAATGTCTATGCAATGACTCTCGGCGATATTGTGTTCGACTCTTCAAATATGTGGCAGTCAATGCAGAAAGCTATGTCCAATGTGAGGATAGATTCGGGCTGGCTGCCGTTCTTCCAGTGCATCGGCAACCATGACCACACTGCTACTGTAACAAGCAGTGACCCTTCAATGATTGATTATTTGTCCTCCGAGCTTTTTGTCAAGCACTTCGGCCCTACGGAGTATTCTTTCGACAGGGGAGATGCCCACATTGTTGTCATGGACAATGTCTATGCCGCCTATTCGACCCCGTATTCATCTTATCCGGACGGGGCGACAATGGTATTTAACGGAGGATTTACGGACGAGCAACTGGAGTGGTTCAAGAAAGACCTCAGCTATGTCAAGGACAAGGAAAAGAAGATGCTCATCTTCTGCGCCCATATTCCTTTCCGCGAGGGAGCCAATTACATTACCGGCTCAATGGTCATTCTCTTTGCTCATCACCATGATTTCCTGGATGAGATGAAGGCCTTCCATAGCGCAGAATTGATGATAGGGCATGTCCATTATCCCGGAGTCTATATCCATCGCGATTGGGTCACCGGAAGCGGCCGTCCGATTATGGAACATCTCCATCAGGCCGCCTGCGGAGGTTGGTGGAACTGCCACAGCAGCGTAACCGGAGGCCCTAACGGCTATACTATCTATAAGGTCAACGGCCCTGATATAGTCGACTGGATCAATAAGGGAACAGGCCGTTCGAAGGACTATCAGGTCAGAGTTTATGACGGCAATCAGACCTATTCCGGAACTCGGAAATACCAGTTTACATGGGCGGCCGGTGGAGTTGGAGGCACCTCGAATATTCCTGCTTACGGCCATAGTCCCCTCGAAGGATGCTTCGTCGCCGAGGTCTGGGATGACGACAGCGACTGGTGGACAGTGGAGATGTATCAGAACGGGAAGAAGATAGGTGATTTTGAGAGAGTTCCCGATGGAGTGATGTCCAATGTGGCTCTGGCATCCTATGCTTTCAACGAACTCGGAAAGAACTCTTTTTCATGGACAGACAGGGCTTTCAGCCATTACTGGTTCTTCCGTCCCGCTTCGGGTATTCCTGCTGCGGAGACCGGCTGGGAAGTCCGTGTGACACATACGATTCCTTCCAGCGGGATTAAGCACGTCTTTACGAGGAATACCTTCACAACCGACTATTCGGAGTTTTAGGCTGGTTTCTGCAAGGTGACGCATTCAGGCAGGGGCGTGCGGGTTCCCTGCCGGTCTCTTTGCAGTGACACCCTCGGGCAGGCCGTGCATGTTCCCTGCCGGCCTCCGCATAGCGACGCCGTCAGGCAGGGGCGTGCGGGTCGGTACGCCCCTTGGGCGACCGGTATGGTGAGCCTTCCTGTGGCATGAAGGGGGCTTTTTGTCGCACGTCGAGCATGGGTGTTATGAACATTCACTGGCGCAGGTCGGATGGCGCAGGTGCGAAAAAATGCTCGGGACCTGCGCCATACTATTATTGCAAAGAGTTAATTATCAGTATCTTATAAAATAATGATGGCGCAGGAGGCAATGAAAATTTTGCACCTGCACCATGAACCTTGAAATAACACTTCTATCCCCTTAGTGCTTCGATTATGTGGTCACCCGCGGATCCATTCCTTCCGCAATTGACCTATCCCTTCAGCGTCTCGACTTGCTCCAGGGAAAGACCAGTGTATTTCATGACAAGATCGACTCCAATCCTATCCTCCAACATCTTACTTGCCGTCTCAAGCCGATTGGCCTCCATACCTTTCTCTATACCTTTCTGCATGCCCTTCTCATAGCCATCTTCGAAGTAGGCGTCGGCGATGTCTTTTTTGTCGTAATCAGATAACATGGCTCTCAAGTATTGAGTTCTTTCCTTGTCCGGAACGAGATTCGTCTTGGCCGCTTCGATGATATGGTCATACCGCGGATCCATTCCTTCCGGCTTATGGGCAAAGTTACGACAATTTCTAAGAATATAAAACCAGTTTTCCACGGGATTCATGTCCTTGACGGCTTTTTTCGCGAGCCGCGGCAGCTCACAGATATAGGTCGTGTGAAGGGGCGTGAAGACCCCGCCGCCGACCTTCTCCCTGTGCTGATACTCATACACAAGCTGCTCCTCTGGGCAGCCAGGGTGGGGTGAAGTGAAGTTGGTGAAGCAGATCACGATGACTCTCACGAGGTCCTTGTAGCTGCGCCCCTTCTGAAGCTGCCCTGAAAGGAGCCTTGACCCATAGTAGTAGAGGCGAGGGAAGAAGGCGCTCCTCTTCTCCTGCTGCATCTCGATGATAATTTTCCGCCCGTCATCGGTCTCGGCGAGGATGTCCAGCACAGGTTTCTTGTCGCCCGCCACCGGCGAGACCAGTTCATTGGGCTTGGTGGAGACCGACACGATCCGCTCGGGAAGAAAGTCGTTCAGAAGCATCTTGAGACTCTCCATGTCCTGTTGGAAGACATACTTGAAGGCAACGTCGCACAGAAGGTCGAGGAAGGGCTTTTCCATGATGTCCCGGATGAGTCTCTCTTTCTCCCAGTCCGTCAGTGAGCGGAGGTTTTCCAATTCGTCGACGATTCTCTTGTAAACCGCCATCTGTTCAGGTGTAAGAATGATTTCTGTCATTAGAATGAAGTATTAGGTGTCCATACCGCACTCTTCACCATGAAGAATGCCCGGCTCACCGGAAACGATGAACCGGACAGCAATAATAAGCGAAATAATCCTTCACGACGGCAAAAAACACAAATTGTTTTTTTGACGAAATAAAAAAACAGAAAAAACTAATAATGACTAATCCCCGGCATCCCAATCTCATCCACGAAAACCGGCCATTGACGTGGACGAAATGGCAAAAACCCAATCTAATCCATGAAACCCCGCTCTCGACGTGGACGAAACGGCAAAAAGAAGTCCCCGTACACTGCAGGAGGCAAGTGGTGTACGGGGGCGTTTCTTTGGATAGCCAATGTTTGCCATTACGGCAGATATACTCCGTCTTCTTTGAGTGTTGCAATCAGTTTGTCAGAGTTGATTTGCTTCGGGCCGAGGCCTTCTTTTACTGCCATTGCAGCAGCGGTCCCGGCGGCCTGTCCCATCGCAAAGCATGGAGGCATGACGCGGATGGCAGCCATTACCGGGCGCTCTGCCGCAGCGCAGCGTCCTGCAACGAGGAGGTTGTCTACATTCAGAGGCAAAAGTGCGCGGTAGGGAACGTAGAACGGCTCGTTGGTATTGCGGGCGACATAGTCTACGTAACCTTTCTTATGGATATCCATGCTGTTGGCGCAGCAGAAAATCGGATCGGGATACTTGACCGAGTTCTTGGCGTCTTCTGTTGTGACAGTATAGACTCCTTCGATACGGCGGGTCTCGCGGACTCCCAGATCTGCTGCAGTTGCAACCAGCTCGCAGTTCTCACATCCAGAGACATATTTCCGGAGGAATTTCACTATGGCATAGCACTGCTTTCGACCATCCACTTCTGCGTCTGTAATCTGTTTCGGATCGAGTCCGTCGACTTCGTCGCTCTGGGCCATATTGACAGTATAGGTGCCGTCGAGATTCTCAAAAAGGGCTATCTTATTGCGCCAGGAGGGGAATTCTCCCTTCTCGCGAGCCTGCTTGATCTCATTCATGTACCACTGGCCTTCGTAGTCGCCCTCGGCAAGGCACTTGGCATTGTGGGCGTCCATCTTGGCCTTGTCGACTCCACGCACGGTGAAGAAAAGGGATACGGCCTGATGGTTGCCTTCCCCGTCTCCCAGAACGACCGGGACGCCGGCATCATAGGCGAGGTCTCCGTCTCCTGTGCAGTCGATATACTGCTTTGCAGTTACCTTCCAAATACCGTCCTTGGTCGCGAAATAAGCGGCTTTGATTTTGTCTCCGCGGGTGTCGGCTTTAATGAAAAGCATATGGTACATGAGGTCGACTCCGGCTTCTGTGCACATCTGCTCAAGAGTGCGTTTCAAGCACTCATAATCGAAAGTGGTAAGCCCGTGATGACCTTTGTCGCGATATGCGGTCCATGAGCCAATCTCTGCGTTGAGAGGGTGGATAGCTCCGCCTTCGGCAACCATTCGGTCTACGAGGTCCTCATAGAGGCCGCGGATAAGGAAAGTCTTTCCGTCGGGGGTGGTGGAGGACATGAAAGGCGCGACAAGGCCGGCCGTTGCGGTACCGCCAAGTACTCCGTTCCTTTCGGCAAGGATGGTCTTGGCTCCATGGCGGGCGGCGCTGATTGCGGAAGCAGTACCTGCAGGGCCGCCGCCGATGACGAGGACGTCACAAGTAAAACTCCGCTTGACAGGAAGTTTTACGCTTGCATCGTTACAAGATGCAAGCGTAAAAAGCACTGCAGCGGCTGCTGCTATTTTCAGAAAAGATCTCATTAGTCTTCTTCCTGCTCCTGGGCGGCGTACTCGGCGAGAAGCTTGGACTGTACGTCGGCAGGAACCTGCTGATATTCTGCAAACTTCATGGAGAATGTCGCGCTACCTCCGGTGAGGGAGCTGAGGACTGTAGAGTAGCGGTAGAGCTCTGCGAGCGGAACGCGGGCGTGGAGGACGGTGAAGCCCTTGTCCATGTCCTGGTTCATGATCATACCGCGGCGGGTGTTGAGATCGCTCATGCAAGGTCCTACATAGTCGTTCGGGGTGATGATGTCGACATTGTAGATAGGCTCGAGGATCTTCGGGCCGGCGTTGCGGAAGGCCTCCTTGAAGGCGTTACGACCAGCGATGATGAAGGCGATTTCCTTGGAGTCTACCGGGTGCATCTTACCGTCATATACATATACGCGAATGTCGCGTGCGTAGGAACCGGTAAGAGGGCCTTCCTCCATCTTGGACTTGATACCCTTAAGGATAGCAGGCATGAAGGAAAGATCGATAGAACCACCGACAACGCAGTTGTAGAATTCGAGTTTGCCGCCCCAATCGAGGTCGATGATTTCCTGGCTCTTGAAGTTGAAGACAGTGTCCTTGCCGTCAATCTTGAAGTTCCTGGGAGCCTCTTCACCCTCAACGTAAGGGCAAACGAGGAGGTGGACCTCACCGAACTGACCGGCACCACCGGACTGTTTCTTGTGACGATACTGTGCGGTAGCAATCTTTGTGATGGTCTCACGGTAAGGAACCTTCGGAGCAAAGAGCTCTACATCGAGTTTGAACTCGTTGTTGACTCTCCACTTGACATAGTTGATATGCTGCTCGCCCATACCGGAAAGGATGGTCTGGCGGAGCTCCTTGGAGTACTCGACATTGATAGTAGGATCCTGGGCAGCAATCCTGTTGAGGGCGTCGCCTACCTTAGCCTCGTCGTTCTTGTCGACGGCCTTGATAGCGCAGCGGTACTTGGCGTCAGGGAATACCATCGGAGCGATAGCTTCCTGGCCGGGCTGTGCAAGGGTAACGTCGGTCTTTCCGGCTTTGAGCTTCATGACGCAACCGATGTCTCCGGCAGCGATGGAGGAGACTTTCTCCTTCTTGGCGCCTGCGACTGCATAAATGGCGCTGAGGCGCTCTCCATTGCCGGTCAGAGGATTGACGAGGTCAGCGCCCTCATTGAGGGTACCACTCATTACCTTGAAGTAAGAAACTTCACCGAGATGCTGCTCGACAGAGGTCTTGAAGATGAAGAGGCTGACAGGACCTGCAGGGTTGCATAGAACCTCGCCGCCGTCGACGGTCTTTTCCTTCTTTCCTAGAGGTGAGGGGGCTACGTTGACGATGAAATCCATGAGCCTTCTGACACCGATGTCGGCCTTTGCTGCAACGCAGAATACAGGGATGGTCTCTTCCTTGAGAAGACCGGCCTTGAGGCCTTCAACAATCTCGTCGGTAGTGAGTTCCATGGTCTCGAAGAACTTCTCCATGAGCTCGTCAGAACCCTCGGCAGCCTTTTCCATGAGCTCAGCGCGAAGTTCTTCGGCCTCGTCAGCATAAGCTGCAGGAATCTCGAGCTCCTCGTTCTTGGCATTGTAGAACTTCATCGTGATGACATCTACCACACCTTCGAGGCCGAGTCCCGGATTGACAGGGAACTGGCAGAGAACGGCCTTCTTGCCGAACTCTTCGTTGATGGCGCTGCGTACATGGTCCCAGTTGGCCTTGTCATGGTCGAGCTGGTTGACAGCAATAATCATAGGGACGCCGTACTGGTCTGCATAACGGGCGAAAAGGGTTGTTCCAACCTCAATTCCGGTTGTGCCGTTCATGACCATAACCGCGCTGTCGACAACCTTGAAGGCTGAAAGGGCACCGCCGCTGAAGTCATCTGAACCCGGCGCATCAATGAAATTGATCTTGCAGCCGCCAAACTCCGCGTAGAGCGGGGTTGCGTTGATGGACTTCTGGTTGGTCTGCTCGAACTCGGTGTTGTCGGAAACCGTGTTCTTTTCTTCTACAGATCCGCGGCGGTCAATCACTTTGCCTTCGTAAAGCATGGCCTCTGAGAGCGTGGTCTTACCTGAGCGCGGGGCGCCGATAAGAACGACGTTGCGGATGTCTTTTGTTGAGTAACTTTTCATTTTAGATATTTTTGATTATTAATTATAATCGATTAAAGGGTATAACCCCACAAATATATGAATTTTTAAGGCAAAAGCAAAGGTTTCTAAGTTGGAATGCTTATTTTTGTATCTCTGATATATGGAAAAGACGATCACATTGAAGCCCTTCATGCATGAGGACCTCCTCGAAGCGGGATGCGACGAGGCCGGGAGAGGGCCCCTTGCAGGTCCGGTATATGCCGCAGCAGTGATACTGCCGAAGGATTTTCACCATCCGCTCCTCAATGATTCGAAGCAGATGACAGAGAAGAACCGCGACCTCCTCCGGCCAATCATCGAAAGGGAGGCTGTTGCATGGGCAGTCGAGGCCGTGCAGGCGGAAGAGATTGACACCCTCAATATCCTCTGGGCTTCGGTTACAGGCATGCAGAGGGCCGTTCTTCGGCTTGACCCGAGGCCGCAATTCCTCCTCATTGACGGTAATAAATTCCGTCCTTTCGAGGGATACGGCTTCAAGGATTACCGGACGGTGGTTCATGGTGATGCTACTTATGTTTCGATAGCGGCGGCTTCTGTCCTCGCCAAGACCCACCGGGATGAATTCATGAGAAAAATAGCATCGGACTATCCCGAGTATGGCTGGGATCGCAATATGGGCTATCCCACGCCGGAACATATAGAGGCCATCCGCCGCTATGGTTATACTCCATGGCACCGTAAAACCTTCACTGTAAAAGAGCTCGAGCCATCTCTGTTCGGGTAGGTGTCTTTTACAAAAGAATACTTATCTTTGTAGATATATGTTGAAAAATATGAAAAAAGTATTTACTGTTATTGCTGCCGCCCTTGTTGCCATTACGGCTGCGGCAGATGAGGGTATGTGGCTTCTGCCCCTTCTCCAAAAAATGAACAAGAAAGATTTGAGGGAGGCGGGATGCAAGCTTTCCCCGGATGAAATATATAGCATCAACCATTCTTCGCTGAAGGATGCCATCGTCCAGTTCGGCGGCGGTTGTACCGGAGAGATTATCTCCGAAGAGGGCCTCATCGTGACCAACCACCACTGCGGATACAGCAATATCCAGGCGCTCAGTACCCCTGAGCACAACTACCTGATGGATGGTTATTTCGCTCTTACTAGAGATAAGGAAATTCCTTGCTCGGGACTGTCAGTTACTTTCCTTAGGGAAATGACGGATATTACCGCTATCCTCGCTAAGGAGGCGGATGATGCCGCAAAGGAGGCAAAAATCAAAGAACTTATCGAGAGTGCTCAGAAAGCCAACCCCAACTGCGAAGTCATTACCGAGGATTTCTACAATGACAACGTAAAGTATCTTATTGTCTATAAGGTATTTAATGATGTCCGTTTCGTGGGAGCTCCTCCTGCATCGGTTGGAAAGTACGGAGGGGAGACAGATAACTGGATGTGGCCCCGCCATACCGGCGATTTCTCTATGTTCAGGGTGTATGCTTCACCTGAGAACGAGCCGGCTGAATATGCAGAGGAGAATATCCCCTACAGGCCTCAGAGGCACCTTAAAATATCCCTCAAGGGAGTGAAGGAGAATGACTATTCCATGATTCTCGGATACCCTGGAAGGACCCAGAGATTCCAGACAGCAGCCCAGCTCGAGCAGATGGTCAAGGAGAACCGGGTGCGTATCGATGTCCGTACCGTCCGTCAGGACCTTATGTGGGAGGCTATGTGCGCGGATCCCAAGGTTCAGCTCATGTACGCATCCAAGTATGCCTCTTCTGCAAACGGCTGGAAGAAGTGGCAGGGCGAAGAGCTTGCGTTCAAAAAGCTCGATATTATCGGCCGTGAGAAAGCTAAAGAGGCCGCTTTCATGGAGTGGGTCAATCAGGATCCCGCCCGCGTCGAGGCTTATGGAGGAGCATTGGATAAAATCTCCGATGCGGTCAAGAGCGTCTCAGAGCCCGATTTAGCCCTTACACTCCTTACAGAAGCTCCTTTCCGGATTGAGCTTATTACCGCCCTCAGCCGCTATAGCAATGCTGTTAATTCAGTTCTTCGCAAAGATCCTGAAGCTGGAAAGGATGTGTTTGTAGATGCAGCCAAGTCTCTCGACGGATTCTATCGCGACTATGTTGAGCCTCTCGACCGAAAAGAGGCTGTCGCCCTTCTTTCTTACTATCGTGACCATGCCGACAAGACTCAGTATTTCGACTCTCTTGCGGTAGGATTCGAGAATTTCGCTTCCATGGACATTCCAGCTTATGTGGATTATCTGTTCGACGGCTCGGTATTTACCTCTCAGGAAAAGCTCAGTGCCGCTTTGGAAGGTGAAGACTATAAAGAAAAAATCACTAACGACCCGGCCAATATCCTCTACAACGCTATTATTGCGAAGGCTTTGCTCCTGTATCCTTCTCTCTACGCAGCTCAGACCCCTCTTGCCGAGGGTAGTAAGGCTTTCGCAGCCGGCCTTCTTGATTGGGAAAAAGGCAAGGCCTCTTATCCTGACGCCAACTTTACAATGCGTCTTACCTACGGCCATGTGCTTCCTTACTCACCAAAGGATGCTGTCTACTATCAGTACTTTACTACTCTTGAGGGAGTAATGGAGAAAGAGGATCCCACAAACCCTGAATTCATCGTTCCCGCTAAGTTGAAGGAACTCTTCGAGGCACGTGACTATGGCCGTTATGCAGACAAGAAGGACGGTAAGATCCATACATGTTTCCTGACCAATAATGACATTACCGGAGGAAATAGCGGATCGCCCGTTCTCAATGCCAAGGGCGAACTTATAGGTCTCGCCTTCGACGGAAACTGGGAGTCAATGAGCTCGGATGTGATGTTCGAGCCTGATCTCCAGAGGTGTATCTGCGTGGATATCAGGTATGTTCTCTTCCTCGTTGAGAAGCTCGGAGGGGCTTCCAACATTATTGCTGAACTAGATTTTGCGAAATAATGACAGATAAGAATCAGGTTCTGGATTGGCTCTCGGAGGTCGTCCATCCGGCAAGAGAAGACCGTTCCTTGGTAGAACTGGGGATGGTCGATTCCATAGAAATTTCAGAAGGCCGGATTGAGGTTACTCTTGCTTTCCCGAAGCGCCCCGATCCGCTCAAAACCTATCTCCAGGGTGCTGCAAAGGCGGCCATCTACCGCCATGCTCCCGGAGGAACGGAGATCGAAATCAAAACGGTCGTCAAAGAGCCGGCCAAGAAGAAAAACAATGTCAATGATTTGACTCTCGAGGAACTTGGAAGTGTCCGCCATATTGTCGGAATCGCTTCCGGAAAGGGCGGAGTGGGCAAGTCTACCGTCGCAGTCAATCTGGCGATAGCCCTTTCGCGCCTTGGTTTCAAGGTCGGTCTTGCCGATGCAGACGTCTATGGACCTTCGGTCCCGATCATGACCGGGACCGAAGGGATGATGCCGGAATCTATCGAAGAGGAAGGCAAGGAAATCATCCTGCCGATAGAGAAATACGGAGTCAAATGGATGTCAATCGGGTATTTCGCCCGTCCCGGCCAGGCTCTGATTTGGAGAGGTCCGATGGCTTGCAATGCCTTGAAGCAGATGATTCTGCAGGTCCGCTGGGGCGATCTCGACTATCTTCTCATCGATATGCCTCCGGGGACAGGAGATATCCATATCTCTCTTGTCCAGGACATTCCGATGGAAGGTGCGCTCATCGTTACGACCCCGCAACCGGTAGCTCTCGCAGATGTGGAGAAAGGGGTTGACATGTTCAGAAACAGCTCTATCAACCGCCCGATTTTCGGTCTCATTGAGAATATGGCTTGGTTTACTCCGGAGGAGTTGCCGGACAACCGTTACTACATCTTCGGACGTGACGGCGGAGCGAAGATGGCGGCTTCCTTCGGCATCGAACTCCTTGCCCAGATCCCTCTTGTGCAGAGTATCCGGGAGGGCGGTGACTCCGGTGAGCCGGCGGCCCTTTCGTCCCGTCCCGACGGGGTGGCATTTATCGAGCTGGCATCGAAGCTTTCCTCCAAACTGGGGTAGACCTCAGTTTGTATAGATAACACTAAGATGAGAACCAAAGGTTTATTATTTGCCATAATAGTATTATCGGCAATTCTTCCCGGGTGCAGGAAAAAGAGCGGGAAAGAACTCGTTCTGGAGCAGCTCGACAGGGTGCTGGAGATGAAGGAGACATATGAGGGGTATTTCGTCCAGAGGGTCAATGCTCTGAAGTCTCTTGCTACCGGCACCTCCGGCCCAGTGCAGGAGTATGATGCCAACAAGCATATCGCCGAGGAGTATCTTACTCATTCTCTCGATTCGGCAGTTGCATATCTGGAGAAGAATCTCTCTATAGCGGAAAGTCTCCATGACTCTTTCAGAGAGGAAGAGACGGACCTTATGCTTGTAAAGCTCTATGCAAAGGCAGGTTATATCTCTGATGCAGAGAATATAGCTCAGCGATATAGCGATGATAGTATTCCGGAAGGTCTTGAGTATCAGTACTATGAGGCTATGAGCACCCTTTACGGGGAGCTTGGGGCGTATTCCTCTTCCCGCGAGTTCTGGGTAAAGCGTAACCACTATCTGGCGGCGCTTAAGGAGTATGTCGGCGATGATACTTTCGAGGGATGCGATATCCTAAGGACAGAAGCTGTTGCGAAAGGTCAGGACTCTCTTGCAAGAGCTTATGCCATGAAAATGCTTGAGCTTTCTGCTCCAAACAGCAAAGAGTTCGCCTCTGCCGCCTTTTTCTATCAGGAAGGTCTTGAGGATCAAGGGGAGAGGATTCAGTGGCTGGCCAAATCCGCCATTGCTGATATGATGACGGCTACAAGGGATTATGCTTCTCTGAATATACTTGCCCAGGAGCTCTATAATGCCGGGGATTTCACAAGGGCTTTCCGCTACAGTGCCGACCATTGCATGAGGGACGCCATCTATTATAACGGAAAACTGCGTCCCTGGCAGGTGGCAAGGTTCTTCCCTCAGGTGGAGAATAAGTATGAGCAGTTGAGCAAAGAGCAGACGCGAAGGCTCAGAACCCTTTCTATCGTTGCCGTCATTCTCGTCCTTCTTCTGGGGCTTACCCTCTTCCTTATAGTGAAGCGTCAGCGGGTTCTCTCGAAGACGCGAAAGGAGCTTGAGGCCACTAAAAACGCTATTGAGCAAAGGAATGACGCCCTTGAGGCTTTCAATACCCGCCTTCAAGCCCTTAACAGCGAGCTCTCCGAGTCCAACAAGGTAAAGCAGGAGTACATAACTCTTTTCCTCGGCTACCTTTCTGAGAATATCAGCACGGCCCGCCAGTACAAGAACCATGTCCTCAAGTACATCCGTCGAGGCAATGCGGAATACCTCAAAGACGAGATTGAGGCGATGCCTCCCATTGATGAAGATATCCAGGAATTCTATCGGATGTTTGACAGGACTTTTGTCAATCTGTACCCGGGATTTGTGGATAAATTCAACGCCCTTCTCGCCGAAGGGGAAGCCATTGTCCCGAAGGGAGATGACATACTTACTCCCGAGCTCAGGGTCTTCGCCCTGATCAAACTCGGCATCGTGGATTCTTCCAGTATAGCTACTCTTCTCCACTATTCGGCCAACACAATCTACAACTACAGGGCCAAGGTAAAGAATAAGGCAAAGGGCGACAGAGACTCATTCGAGGCCGCTGTAAAGGCTATCGAATAGTATAATCCGGTCCACTTGAAGAGCCCCTCCGTTCCACTTTTAGAGCGGAGGGGCTTTTTTGTAACTAGCTAATAAATAATTGTTTAATTACTTGGTGAGGAGGTTTGCCATCCACTTTGAGAAACCCTTAGCGTCGAGTGGACTCTTTTACTTCGTAAATTTGTTCCGTCGCGTTGTCCCTTGACAGCGCCTCACACGAAAACCACAGTAACCAAACAATCGAAAATGAGAAAATACTCTCTGATCCTTGCAGGTGCCATTCTCATCGCTTCCTGCGCCGGAAAAAAGACTGCCAATCTGCCAGTCTATCTTGATCCGGACAAACCTCTCGAGGAAAGGGTCGAAGACGCTCTTTCGAGGATGACCCTCGAGGAGAAAGTAGCCATGACCCATGCACAGTCAAAATTCAGTTCTCCCGGTGTTCCCCGTCTCGGCATCCCCGAAGTCTGGTGTACCGACGGCCCACATGGAATACGCCCGGAAGTTCTTTGGGACGATTGGGATCAGGCCGGTTGGACAAATGATTCATGCACTGCTTTCCCGGCTCTTTCGAATCTTGCCGCGACATGGGACCGCGAGCTCTCCCGCCTTTACGGAGACTGCATCGGCGAAGAAGCCCGCTATCGCAAGAAAGATATCCTCCTCGGCCCCGGCATCAACATCTGCCGTACCCCTTTGAACGGCCGTAATTTCGAGTACATGGGAGAAGATCCCTTCCTCTCGGGCGAGATGGTAGTCCCTTACATCCAGGGAGTTCAGGCAAACGGAGTTGCAGCTTGTGTCAAGCATTTTGCAGTCAATAACCAGGAAGTGCGCCGCACCTCGACAAGTTCAAATGTCGATGACCGCACCCTATATGAAATCTATCTCCCCGCATTCAAGGCTGCCGTCCAGAAGGGCGGAGCTTGGGCTGTTATGGGGTCCTATAACCTCTACAACAACCAGTTCAACTGCCACAACAAGCGTCTCCTTTGCGATATTCTGAAAGGCGAATGGGGCTTCGACGGAGTGGTTGTAAGCGACTGGGGCGGTGCCCGTGACGACGATGAGGCTGTGACAAACGGTCTCGATATGGAGTTCGGCACTTGGACCAACGGCCTTACCGGAGCTCCCAGCGACAGCTACAACAACTATCACCTCGCGCGCCCGTACCTTGAAAGATTGGCGGACGGCAGGGCCGATGAGGCTACTCTCAATGATAAGGCGCGTAGGATCCTCAGGACCATTTTCCGTACTTCCATGAATCCGGAGCACCATTTCGGCCGCTTTGTCTGCCCTGAGCACTATGAGGCTGCGAGAAAGATTGCTGCTGAAGGAATAGTTCTCCTTAAGAACGAGGGCGCTCTTCCGATCGATGAAAAAGTCGGTAAGATCCTTGTCGTTGGCGAGAATGCAGTCAAGAAGATGGTAGTCGGCGGAGGCAGCTCCAACCTGAAGACCAGGTATGAGGTCACCCCTCTGGAGGCTCTCGAAGAAGCCTATGGCGAAAAGGTCAGCTGGGTCCGTGGTTATGTCGGGGATGTATCCACCAGCTACAACAAGGTTTCTACCGGTCAGGATCTTTCTGACTCCAGAAGCAGCGAGGAACTTATCGCAGAGGCGGTTGCTGAAGCGGGGAAGGCTGACCTCGTAATCTTCATCGGAGGTCTCAACAAGAGCGCCAATCAGGATAATGAAGGTACTGACAGGGTGCAGCTTGACATGCCTTATGGCCAGGAGAGTGTAATCCGCGCTATCGCCGCAGTCAACCCTCAACTTGTAGTAGTCAATATTTCGGGATCTCCCGTTTCCATGCCTTGGGCAGAAGTCGCATCTGCCATTGTCCAGAGCTGGTATGGCGGCACAGAGACCGGTCATGCCCTGGTGGATGTCCTTTCCGGAGCAGTCAATCCTTCCGGAAAGCTTCCGTTCACAGTTCCTTGCAGTCTCGAAGACGGCCCCCTGAAGACCGAGCGTCAATATCCCGGTGTCCGCGAGGAGGGAAAGAGGTATTGGCAGGAATACTATGACGAAGGAATCTTCGTAGGCTACCGCTGGTACGACACGAAGGGAATCAAAGTTCAGTTCCCCTTCGGATACGGACTCAGCTATACAACGTTTGATTATAGCGGAGCAAAGGCAGGCAAGTCTCTCCGCGAAGGCGGAAGCGTCAAAGTCAGCGTCAATGTCCGCAACAGCGGCAGTCGCGACGGTGCGGAAGTGGTCGAACTTTATGTAGCAGCACCCGAGATCGAGGGTGTCGAGCGTGCAGCCAAGGAACTCAAGGGCTTCGAAAAGATATTCTTAAAGGCCGGCGAGTCCCGCACGGTGACATTCACTCTTACTCCCTCAGATATCTCACGCTTTGATCCCGAGGCTCATAAGTGGGTGGCTGACAAGGGAACATATAAAGCTCTCTTTGGAACCTCCAGCGCCGATATTCTCGCTGAGGCGACATTTGAAATGAAATAATCTTAATTAACTATATGCACATGAAAAGAATCCTGACAATCGTGATGCTGTTTCTCGGCACATTCGCTTTCGCCCAGAAACACTCCGTCACTGGCAAGGTGACCGACCAGACAGGTTATCCTGTCATCGGGCTCTCCGTCATCGAACAGGGAACCCAAAACGGTGCCATCACCGACGCCGATGGAAATTACTCCATCACTACAGCTTCTCCTTCGTCCGTCCTCGTCTTCGACGCTCTCGGCTACACAACTGTTACCGAGCAGGTGGGTGGCCGCAGTGTCATCAATGTTGAGGTTGCTGAAGAGGCCCTCGCTCTTGACGCTGTCGTTGCAATCGGTTACGGCTCGGTCAGAAAGAAAGACCTTACTACCGCAGTATCAATTGTTTCCACAGAGGATGTTGCGACCCGTCCTATCACCGAGGCCTCCGGTCTCATCCAGGGAAAGGTTGCCGGTGTCCAAGTACAGCAGACGAGCGGTCTTCCCGGAAGCGGCATGACAGTCCGCGTCCGCGGTAACAGCTCCATCGCTTCTTCCAACGATCCTCTCTATGTCGTTGACGGAGTTCCTGTCGGCGAAGGTGGCTATGCTATCGCTTACCTTTCTCCGAACGATATCGAGACCATGCAGATTCTCAAGGATGCATCCTCGGCAGCTATCTACGGATCCCGTGCAGCCAACGGAGTCGTCCTCATTACCACCAAATCCGGCGCTCGCAACCAGGCTCCGAGAGTCAACTTCTCGAGCTATGTCGGCGTCTCCAATGTCAGAAGGACTTATGAGGTGATGAATGTCGACGAGTACCGCGAATATGCCAAGGAGTTCATGATCAATATTCCCGAAGGACTGAAGGATGAGACAGACTGGTTTGAAAATACTTATAAGACCGGTATAACTCAGAACTATCAGCTCGGCGTTTCCGGCGGATCTGACAACATGCGCTACTATATCGGCGGCGGTTACAGCGATGAGAAGGGAGTTATCTCCTCTGCATATGCAAAGCGCTACAATGTTCGCGCAAGCTTCGATGTGGATATGTACAAGTGGCTGACAGTCGGAGCAAATGTCGCTTTCTCCAACTACAAGACCAATGGTATCATCGACGGAACCGGTTCCAACCGCGCCGGTGTGGTCCTTTCAGTCATCAATACCCCTACCTATGCAAAGGTGTGGGACGAGACCAATCCCGACTGGTACTGGACACAGTTCTACGGCCTTGCTGGCATTACCACACCTGCCGAGAATGTCGCCCGTACCTCTGATAACTTCACAACTACAGACCGCGCGGTCATGACCGGTTATGCCCAGATCAAATTCTCAGATCATCTCAATTTCAAGAGCTCCGTCTCGATGGACCGCAGGTGGGTACATGACTACTATTTCCTCGATCCTCTTCGTATCAGCTATGGTCGTACCCAGCATGGCGAGGCTTCCGATACCCGCAGCGACGACCGCAGGATGATTTATGACAATATCCTTACCTACAATAATACTTTTGGTGGAAATCACAATCTCGAGGTGATGGCCGGTACATCCGCAACCACTTCCGACTGGCAGCAGCTTTCCGGTTCCAGAAGCCACTTCTCTACCGAATATGGTAACTCCATCTGGGGTCTCAACGGAGGTAACAAGGGCGGTCTTCGCGGACAGAGCACAGGCTGGTCTCAGTGGGCAATAATGTCCTATCTCGGCCGTGCAGCATATAACTATGCCAGCAAGTATTATCTGACAGTGAATTTCCGTGCTGACGGTTCTTCAAAGCTCGCTCCCGGTCATAAATGGGGCTATTTCCCTTCTGCATCCGCTGCTTGGAGAATCTCCAGCGAGGATTTCCTCAAGGATGTAGAGTGGCTCAGCGACCTCAAACTCCGCGCAGGTTGGGGACAGCAGGGTAACCAGTCCGGACTCGGTGACTATGCTTGGGTCCAGACCTACAATACCAACTATTTCGACTGGACTAACAATGATTATGCTGATGCCACCCCTACTCTTGGAACAGAGTCCAACTGGAAGAATGAGAGTCTGACATGGGAGACCACAACCCAGACTAACGTCGGAGTCGATGCAAGCCTCTTCGGCGGCCGTCTCGGTCTCACTGTCGATGCTTACTACAAGTATACGAAAGACATGCTCATGAGCGTTACCATCCCCAACAAGCCTTCAATGTTCCGCAATGAAGGAGAAATGTCCAACTGGGGTCTCGAGTTCGCCCTGAATTCTGTCAATGTAGTAAAGAAGAATTTCGAGTGGTCAACCGATTTCAATATTTCCATGAACCGCAACCGTCTCGAAAAACTCGCTCTCCAGCAGGTGTACTACTACATCAACCCTGAGACCATCGGCGAAAACATCGTCAGAATGACCCCCGGTATGCCTCTCTCCCAGTTCTGGGGCTACAAGGCTCTCGGAGTTGATCCTGAGACCGGTCTTGAGATGTATGAGGACCTCAATAACGACGGCGATATCACCGACTCTGACAAGCAGTACATCGGCGATGCCAATCCGGATTTCATCTTCGGTATGACCAATAACTTCCGCCTCGGTGGATTCAATCTCAGCTTCCTTATCACCGGCTCCTATGGAAACGACATCTACAATGTCTCCAAGCTCGATATGATCGGAATGCACAGCGGAGCCAACCAGCTCAAGTCTGCCGTTCGCCGCTGGAGGATTCCAGGACAGATTACCGATATTCCCAAGGCAGGCGAGCCCAACAATACCCGTTCGTCTACAATGTGGGTGGAAGACGGCAGCTACCTCAAGGTGAAGAATATCACCCTCTCTTACGACTTCTCCGGCAAGTTTCTGCAGAAGTACAATATTCACAGGATAGCTCCTTATGTGACCCTTGCAAACATGCTCACGCTTACCCGCTACAGCGGATATGATCCTGAGATGAGCCAGTATTCGAGCGCCACCAACACCGGCATCGATTATGGTACCTACCCTAATGTGAGGACAGTCACCTTCGGTGTAAACGTTGATTTTTAAACCATAGGAGACAATGAAAATGAAAAAGATATTCAATATTTTAGCCGTAGCGGCAATCGCCGTTTCCGCTGCCTCCTGCGACCTCGACCTTTATTCGCCGACTTCCTTCAACAAGGGAAATGTCACAGTCGATGACGAAACAGGCTCCCAGTATACAAAGAAGGCCGATATGGAAGGCCTCCGCAACTCTCTTTATAATTCTTGGATGAAAGATATCCAGGAGATGGGTCTCGAAGATTGGCTCGTCTACTCGGAAACAAGGGCTGACAACGCTTATTGCGGCACATCTTCTACTGAGATTATGTCCCTCGAAGCCAACACCCAGGACGGAGCCAACAAGAATGTGGTACGCGACTGGAACTGGTATCAAACACAGGTATCCAATGCCAATAATATCATCTGCAATATAGACCGTATAGCTACTGAAGATCCTTCCCTTTCTGCGGCTGAGCGCGACCAGTGGAAGGCTGAAGCTCTTATCTGGAGGGCATTCTGCTTCTTCCGCCTTACCCAGCTTTGGGGAGACGCTCCGATGGTCCTCGAAATCCCGCCGGCAATTACTGTCGACAATGTAGAGCAGTATTATCATCTCTACTATCCCGACCGCGCCCCTATGAGCGAGATCTATGCTCAGCTCGTGAATGACCTTACATGGGCTTCCCAGTATGCTCCTAACCTCAATCCTGAGAATAAGATGCTCCTTTCCAAGACATTCGCTCTTGGCCTTCTCGCCCGCGTCTACGCTGAGAAGCCTATCCGCGACTGGAGCAAGGTTATTGAGTATTGCACCGATGTAGAAAGTTCCGGCATTTCCCTCGAAGAGGATTACGGAAAGCTTTGGAGCTACAACGACGACGACGCATACCGCAATTCCAAGGAGTCTGTACTCGAAATACAGTGGACCAGCAAGTCGAGCGGCAACTGGGTATACATGATGTATCACCGTAATGCCTACAATCCGGATGACAGCTACACTTGGGCAAAGTGGACGACCCCGTCCCGCGATCTTATCGAGGCTTATCAGAAGGAAGGCGATGAGGTTCGAATGAACGCATCCATCGTTTGGGACAAGTGTTCATGGAGCAACTATTATCCTTCAGACAATTACGCTTTCATGCACAAGATGCCCACCAATGTCAGCAGCATCTATATCATGCGCCTTGCCGAGATTTATCTTCTTCATGCCGAGGCTCTTGCTTGCACCGGTGACCTTGCCGGAGCGGCCGGATACGTCAACAGGGTCCGTTCCCGCGCGAAACTTGCCGACCTTCCTGCTTCAGCACAGGCAAGCCAGGAGGCAATGATTGACGCGATTCTCAAGGAGCGCCGTCTCGAGCTCGCTTTCGAAGGCTTCCGTTTCTTCGATCTCGCCCGTCATGACAGGATAATCGAAGTTCACAATTCTGTCAACGCTAAGGATTCATATTGGCAGGTCAGGAAGCCTCTTACCGAGACTAGAATATTCCTTCCGATTCCGACCTCTGCTCTCGAGCAGAATAGCGCCCTTACCCAGAACCCCGGTTATTGATTATGAAGCGTTTACTCATCATACCTACAGTCCTTGCTCTGACATGCTGTGCTTGCGGCCACGAAGTTCCGGAGAATACCAAGCCGGACGATCCGACGCCGGTTGAGCCAGTAGTCGAGACCAAGGGTGCTAAGGCTTATGTAACGACGGCTGACAAGTCGCAGCTTTTTGCCGAATCGACAATCGAGTTCGGCAAGGCTGCGTCGATGTCTCCCAATATTGTGAGATTCACAGAAGACCGCTATCAAAGCGTTGACGGTTTCGGTCTTGCAATCACCCAGGCCAGCTGCTACAACCTTCTCAAAATGTCCAAGGCCGACAGAACCCGCTTCCTTACGGAACTCTTCGACCCCATTGACGGAGTAGGTTCGTCGTTGATCAGGGTCTGCATTGGCGGAAGCGACTTCTCAATGTCCGAGTATACATGGTGCGACAGCGAGGGTATCAGCCATTTCGCTATCCATGAGAGCGAATTCACATATCTCTTCCCCATACTTGACGAGATATATGCAATCAATCCCAACGTCAAGATTATCGGCTCTCCTTGGAGCGTCCCTATCTGGATGAAAATGGCAGTTTCAGGCAATGGCGCCCACAATGCATGGACCTCCGGAAGACTTAATCCAAAGTACTACAAGGACTATGCGACCTACTTTGTGAAGTGGATCCAGGCAATGGAGGCCAGGGGATACAAGGTAATGGCGGTGACTCTCCAGAACGAGCCGCTCAACCATGGCAACTCCATGTCCACCTATATGCCCTGGACAGACCAGAGGGATTTCCTCGTTCAAGGAATAGGCCCGGCGTTCAAGGCGGCCGGTCTTTCCACAAAGGTCCTTCTTTTTGACCATAATTACAATTATGACAATCAGGGAGACCAGAACAACTATCCCATCAATATTCTCAACGACAAGGAGGCAAACGCTTTTGCAGCCGGCAGTGCATGGCATAATTACGGCGGCAGCGTGACCGTCCTTGACGGTGTCCACTCAGCCTTCCCGGACAAGGATATCTATTTCACAGAGGCTTCTATCGGCACATGGAATTATAATTTCGCGAGTTGCCTGATAAACGACTTCCGTGATATTTTCCTCGGGACACTAGGTCGTTACGGCAAGGGAGTCACCCTTTGGAACCTGATGCTTGACAATGAGCGCAAGCCCTATCGTCCGGGCGGTTGCTCAACCTGCTACGGAGCTGTCACCATCAACAACTCTACCTATGCCTACTCTTCCATCGAGCGTAATACCCACTACTACAATGTGGCACACGCATCGAAGGTTGTCAAACCAGGCGCTGTAAGGATTGGGACCAAGGGCGTCTCAAAGACAGGTGTCACCTATCAGGCCTATCTCAATACTGACGGATCTTATGGAATCCTGATCCTCAACGAGAGTTCTTCAGAGCAGCAGCTCGTATTCGCTACGGACAAGCGTTCGGTGACTGTCAATATCCCCGCAAAGTCCATTGAATCAGTTATTTGGAATGAAAAAGAATAAAAATATGAAACGTTTTTCCATCCTTTCCGCCCTCTTTGTAGCAGCCATTGCTATTACAGGCTGCCGCCTCGAGGAACCGGAGTTCATTACGACCGACAAGGGCCCGTCTCAGACAGTCACCCTGCCTTCAATGGCTCTTATGGGGTCACAGATGGACTTTTCCGTCGCTCTTAACGACGAAATTGCCCTTTCGACCCTAAAGATCAAGGTGCTCTTCGACGAGACTGTAGTCGCCGATACCACTATCCGTACCAAGACGAACGGCACCTATGAGGGTCACCTCATGATTCCGTTCCTCAAGGATATTCCTGACGGAACAGCCACTGTAAAAGTGACTTCCCAGAACATCCAGTTCGGTCTTACCGACGAGACTTATGATCTTCCGGTCAGGCGTCCTGCATTCGAGTATCTAACTCTTACCGACGAGAGTGGCAACTCTTACAAGATGGAGCCCAAGGGCGACAACCAGTATGAGGTTTCAGGATCTTTCCCCGGAGAGGTCAACGGTAAACTTACTACGGCTCCCTTCGATGCTCAGGGAAGGACCCTCACTTTCGGATATGGAGCTACTGGTATCGAACTTGGCGGAGCTTCTCCGATTCCTTATTCCAACGGAGTCGCCGGTGATTATACCATCTCCTTCAATACCCTTACTTTTGAAGGATCTCCTTTCGTAGTCCTTACGATCAATGACACCAAGTGCGTCATGGCGGATAAGGAGAACTATTATGCAGTCCTCAATCTGACCCAGGGAGGAACCCTCACATTCGATGGCTATGCCCCCGGATATGACGACTTTATCATCGATCCCGACTTCTTCGAAAAGCAGGCTGACGGATCGCTGAAGTTCCTTGCTACCGACGGTCTTTACAAGGTCAACATCGGCCTTACGGAGAAGTTCTTCCGTGTACAGAGGATGGCTTCGGCTTCCGATTATGCCACCCTTTCCAACGGCGGTGCCGTTTGGATTATCGGTGAGAAGGGCCATTATGGCAAACCTACCCCTGTCACCGCAGGATGGAACACTGAAACCGGTCCTCTCTGCATGGCAGAAGTGTCTCCGAAGGTCCATCAGGCCACCTTCGAGGCTGGCACTCAGATGGTACTTACTGGCCTCAATATCAAGTTCTTCCATCAGCACGGCTGGGGCGGAGAATTCGGTGGAGGTTCCATTACTACCGACAGCCCTCTCCTCTCTGTCGGAGAGTCTGACGGAAATGTCCACTTCGCCGAAGGCGTCAAGCTTGATATGGGCGGAATCTATCGTTTCACCCTTGATCTCAATGGTTATGACGGTACTACCGGTGCTATTGTTCACTTTGCCAAAGTTGGTCAGAACGAGGTCGAAGCTGACAAGATCACCTTTGGCGGTGTTGAACTTGCCCAGACTTCCGGGACAACCTATCAGGGCAATGTCTCCCTCAAGCAGGGCCAGAGCGTCAAGGCCGAGGGTATCGCCGATATCGCCGACTGGACAATTGACCCCGATTTCTTCGAGACAGAAGGTGCCGGTTCATACAAACTTATTCCTGTAGACGGTTACTACCTTATCACTGCTGATACCGACAAGAAATATATGAAGGTTGAGCGTGCTACCGAGGCCGGAGCCACCGCAACTCTTGCAGATGACGGCACAGGAGCTGTCTGGATGATCGGAGGTTCTTGCTTCGGTAAGCCTGAGATATTCTCCTCAAGCTGGTCAACAGACGACGGTCTCTGCCTTGCAGAGGTTGAGAAGGGTAAGTTTGTCATTACCCTCAAGGCCGGATATCAGCTCAGCACAACCAATGTGGATGTCAAATTCTTCCATCAGAAAGGCTGGGGCGGAGAATTCGGCGGAGGAACAATTACTACTTCGAGTGATCTTGTGAAGATTACCGACAGCGGCAACGTCAACCTCGCTTCCGGAGTCACCCTCGATCTTGGAGCCGATTACAGGTTCACTCTGAATACCAACGGTGCCAAGAACAACGCTACCCTTACCGTCGAGAAAGTCGGTGAAGGCGGTGGCAGCGGAGCTGCAATCAAAGTCAATGGAACCGAGCTGAAGCAGACAGCTGCAACAGTCTATGCCGGTGCTGTAGATTTCACCAAGGGAGCGGCAATCTCTGTTTCAGGAGTTGATGATATTCTCTCATATTATATCGATCCCGACTATGTGGATGCTAAATACCAGTTTGCTTCGTCTACCGGAAAATATCAGGTGATTGTAGATACCGAGAAGAAGTTCGCAACTTTCAAGCGTCTTAAGGACGACGGAACAGAGGCAACTCTTGCAGAGGGCGCTCTATGGCTCATGGCTTGGGGCGTCGCCCACCCTGTGATGACAAGCCAGCTGGCTTGGAATCCCGGTTCGGCCTACTGTATGGCAGAGGTTGAGCCCAAGGTCTTCCAGATGACAGGTGTCGCTGTTGAGGAGACCGACGGAACGACTGTCGGCGGACGCTTCCGCTATGACTATATCTCCATGAAATACTTCCACCAGGATGGCTGGGGAGGAGAAATGGGTACTGTTACCTTCTCAGAAGAGGCCGCAAAACTGCTCAAGCAGGACGGCAATATCTCTCTTGCTGACGGAGTGCAGCTCACAAAAGGTGCTACCTATCGCCTTACCATCGATCTGAATGATGGCGAAAAAGTTGATTTCAGGGAAATAAAGTAATTGTTTTTTCTTGGATGGACTGGCCTACTGGAAGATTTTCCGGTAGGCCGGTCTTTCATCTTCTCTGCATGGCATTAGTAAGATGGCTGGTCTCCGAAGCCTTCGATTTTGATGTGGTCCGGATAGACGGAAACAATGGCAAAGCGGTTGTTTTTTCCTTCGCACATCCCTTTGAACGTTATAAAAGCTGTGGGACCGATGTCTGCGCTCCCGCCCTTGTGTTCATGTCCGGCGAGGTATGCTAAGACAGTATCGCCATGCCTCTCAATGACATCTAAAACTTCATGATAGTTCAGGAGGAGACAGGATTGATTCTCAGGGGCAAGTGGCTGATGGCCCATGATGATCGCTTTCTGTTTCTTTCTTTCGGCTTTTCTTAGCTGCCTGTCGAGCCACTTTAGCTGCTTCCCGGAAACCGAGCCGTTATATTTTTTGGCATATTTGGCCTTATTTGCGACGGCTTCGTCATATAGTGCCTTTGCCTTCTCCCACTTTGCGGAACCTTCCTTGCTGGAAAAGAGGGCGATTTCGTTGTCATTCATTACGATGAAGCGAACGCCGCCTTCTACGAAGCTATAATATGAATCGTCCTGCCCGACCATCTTGAAAAAGGCTTTTTGGCCTTTTGGGTCGTAGGAGTGGGTATAATCATGGTTGCCGTAGACATAGTGGATCTTGACCTTTGACTTTGCAAGTACCGGCTGTAGATCGGGAAAGCATAGGTGGTTTCGGTCAATAATATCACCGAGCGATACCGTAAAGGCGATGTCCTCCCTTTCATTGAAGACGGATATGGCTTCCGAAAGTCGTTCTATGGCAAGGTGGTAACGCCGTCCATGTACACCTACAGTCGTATCCCTATCGTACTGGGCATCAGCAACAACGCCGAAAGTGACCAGAGGCTTTTCGCTAAGCGGCTGGGCCCGCAGACTCGCGGCGGTCAAAATCAAAAAGAGTAAAGAAACTGTCTTTTTCATCCGGATTAAAATAAGAATACATCATGCAAGTTAGCACTTTTTCTTGAATTGTCATCGCCAGAGTATTTTGCAACCCGGTTGCAGAGGAGGTGCCGTATCTTTGCCATTGGAAAATAAAAAAGTATAGCGATATGATACACAGTCATGAAGAACATGAGCATCATCACGAGGAAGGCGGCGAGCTGAAGGAGCAGATTATAAAGATAGCCGTAGCGACGGTGCTTCTTATTATTGCCGTCCTCATTGAAAAGAATACTTCTTTAAAGACATGGCAGCTTCTTCTTGTCTATCTTGTCCCTTATCTTGTTGTCGGATTTGAGACTCTGAAAGAGGCCGTAGAGGGCCTGCTGGAGGGGGAACCTCTCAATGAGGACTTCCTGATGAGCATCGCGACAATCGGAGCTCTTGGAATCGGTTTCCTTCCCGGAGCCGAGACTCAGTTCCCGGAGGCGGTCTTTGTAATGTTATTCTTCCAGGTCGGTGAGATGTTCGAAGGCATAGCCGAGGGAAGAAGCAAAAAGAGCATTGAGCACCTTATGGACATACGTCCCGACACTGCCTCGGTAGAGAGGGACGGAGTGGTGATTACAGTCAACCCCGAAGAGGTCGAGATCGGAGAGATTATAGTCATCAGGCCGGGGGAGAAGGTCCCAGTGGATGGGAAGGTCGTCGAAGGATCGTCAACGCTTGATACTGTGGCACTTACCGGAGAGAGCGTCCCTCGCAGCATTCATGAGGGCGATGAAATCCTCTCAGGCTGCGTCAATCTCAGCGGCGTCCTCCGCGTAGAGGTTACTAAGGAATTTACCCAGTCAACGGCATCGAAGATTCTTGAGCTCGTTACCGAGGCCTCGGAGAGCAAATCCAAGAGCGAAAACTTCATTACTAAATTCGCCCGTGTATATACTCCGATTGTAGTGATTGCAGCCGTGCTGCTTGCCGCTATCCCTCCGCTTTTCGGAGCTAGCTTCTCCACATGGCTCTACAGGGCCCTCATGTTCCTTGTGGTCTCGTGCCCCTGCGCCCTTGTGATATCTGTCCCTCTGGCCTTCTTCGGCGGTCTAGGAGGAGCTTCCAGGAAGGGAATTCTCATCAAGGGATCCAACTTCATGGACACCCTGGCAAAGACCAGGACGGTTGTTTTTGATAAGACCGGAACCTTGACGGAAGGCGTTTTCGAAGTGACAGCAGTCCATCCGGAGGTCTTGGACAAGTTTGAAGACAATCTTCTTCATCTTGCCGCCCATGTCGAAAGATACTCAACCCATCCGATTGCCGCAGCCCTTAGAAACGCTTATCCTGCTGAGAATGACGGGTGCGAAGTATCTGAGGTTGAGGAGATTGCAGGAAAGGGAGTGAAGGCAAAGGTCAATGGTTCTGTCGTTGCAGTCGGAAACTCTTCCTTGATGGATATGATAGGTGCCGCATGGCGTCCCTGCCACCATAGCGGCACAATTGTCCATGTTGCCGTGGACGGGATATATGCCGGTCATATAGTTATCTCTGACCGCATTAAGGCCGATTCCGCCGAGGCTATAAAGGCTCTTCATGATGCCGGTGTTGAAAAGACGGTTATGCTGACAGGAGACATGGAGGAAGTCGGGAAAGCCGTCGCCGAAGAACTGGGATTGAGTGAATATCATGCTCAGCTCCTTCCTGCCGAAAAGGTAGCGGAAGTGGAGAAACTTCTCGGGGAAGGAACATTAGCCTTTGTCGGTGATGGAATAAATGATGCTCCGGTGCTCGCCAGAGCGGATGTCGGCATAGCAATGGGCGCTCTTGGGTCTGATGCCGCAATCGAGGCTGCGGACGTTGTTCTCATGGATGACAAGCCTTCCAAGATTGCGACTGCCATCAATATCGCCCGCCGTACAATCAGGATAGCGAAGGAGAATATCTGGTTCGCAATAGGAGTGAAAATTCTGGTGCTGATACTGGCCTCGCTAGGCCTCGCAACTATGTGGATGGCCGTCTTTGCCGATGTCGGCGTCACGGTCCTCGCCGTCCTCAATTCGATGAGAACGCTCTAAAGCCCCTTCAGAGCAGCTTCGACCTTGTCGAGGACGACGGTGCCGAGAATGACCTTCCCGTCAGGCCCGATAAGGTAGATAGAAGGAATCCATTTGACATAGTAGAGGGAGGAGACGGTGGTCTCCTTCCATTTTTTTAGTTCACTTCCATGGGCCCAGTTCATCCTGTTGTCGCTGATGTAGGAGGTCCATTTATCTTTATCCGTGTCGAAAGAAACGCTTAAGAAAGCTACCGAGTCGGAGGCATAAGCCTTGTGGATCTCCTTGAGGTGGGGGACATCAGCGCGACAGTCAGGGCACCAAGTGGCCCAGAAGTCAAGAACTACATACTTCCCTTTGAAATCAGAAAGGCGGACACTCTTTCCATCGGGGGTCCCTATGGTGAAATCCGGGGCAGAGGCTCCTGGTTTCAAGAGCTCTTTTGCATAGGTATCGTCCGGATCGTCGGAAACGGCGCTCTGAGCCTTTGCAGTAAAGAAGAGAGCGAGTAGGGATGCTATGATTGCTACTATCTTTTTCATGTTCTGAGATTGTCTTTTTGCAAATGTAATGAAAAGTTAGTATTTTTAAAACTCGAAACTAATACCCTCATTATATGAAAAAATTGATTCTCAAATCATTTGCTTTTGCCGCTGCGGCAGTGGCGCTCTTCTCTTGCAAAGCTCCCGTAGAAGAGGCTCTTGGTCAGAAGACAGACGCCCTGCCCTCCGAGGCTTGGGAAGTGTCAAAATGGATATCGGCCGCAGACGCCCCTGTAGTGACAGATATAATTAAAGATGGTTCCAGGGCTGCAGATGGTTCCAGCTGGTTCCTTTCTACTGTGAAGAACGGCAAAAAGGTAGCCTCGGCGAAATGGATGACCGCCGGGCTCGGTGTATACGAGCTCTATGTCAATGGAAAACCCATAGGTGAGGAATTCTTGAAACCGGGATTTACCCATTCTACGAAGACTAAGAGGACGTTTACATATGATATCACACCTGCTCTGAAATTAAATTCAGGAGCCGAGAATGTCCTTTCGGTAGAGGTTGCTCCCGGCTGGTGGGGAGATAAGATTGTGACCCCCGCAAAGCATGAAGGAATGGTCGGAAAAAAATGCGCTTTCAGGGGTGTTCTTTCCCTTACCTATGAAGATGGCACATCAGAACTCTTCGGCACTGATACAGAGAATTGGAAAGCCGGTATCGCCGGTCCTGTAAAGCATGCTGCTATTTTCGACGGAGAGGAATATGATGCCCGCGAACTTCCTGGATATGAGACTCCGGAAAAGCTTTCTACTCCTGAGGTCAACGAGGAGTTCTCGGGAGAGCTCCTTCCTTCCGAAGGGGCCGAGGTGTATCTTCGTAAAGACCTAACACTCAAGCCAATAAGGGCCTATGTCTGGGAAGGAGTAGAAGGGGAGAGCGAAGATGCTTATGGAAAAGTCTTCATAAAGAAAGAGTTCGCTCCCGGAGCGCCCATGACAGTCCGTCCCGGAGAGACTCTCGTTGTGGACTTCGGTCAGAACTGCGCAGGTGTTCCTTCATTTGTCTTCAATGCACCCGAAGGGACCGTCCTCACATGCCTCCCTTCTGAGATTATGAATGACGGCAACGGCTCGAAAGAGCGCGGAATGGACGGGCCGGAAGGCAGTGTCCACCGTCTCAATCTGCGCACTCCGAATGAGGCATTCAGAATGGTATATACATTCGCCGCATCCAAGAAACCGGTTTCTTATCATCCCCGTTTCACCTTCTTCGGCTACCGCTACGCTTCAATCACGGCAACAGATGTGGTGACTATCAAAAGCGTCGAAACCATCCCTGTGACATCTATCGCCGCAAATCTCGAAACCGGAAAGATAACGACTGGGAACGAGCTTGTGAACAAACTGATTTCCAACACGGTATGGGGCCAGCTTTCGAACTATCTTTCTGTCCCGACCGATTGCCCCCAGCGTAACGAGCGCCTTGGCTGGATGGCTGATACCCAGGTGTTTACGGAGACTGGAGCCTTCTTTGCCAACACTGACAGTTTCTTCCATAAGTGGATGAGGGATGTGCGCGACTCTCAGAGTGAGAAAGGTGCTTATCCTGGTGTCTCTCCGAAGGCGCAGTATGGTGGCGATATGATGAGGCTCGGATGGGCTGACGCAGGAGTTATTGTCCCATGGACCGTTTGGAAGCAGTTCGGAGATGTCTCCATTATCGAAGAAAACTGGGAGTCGATGGAGAAATTCATGAACTACGCCAATGACACCAAATACGACCACGAGACCCATATCGACGAGAACCACAATTATCAGTGGGCGGATTGGCTCAGCTATGAGCCGCTGGAAAGCCATAGCGGAGAAGCATTCTTCAAGGATCAGGAAGGTCACAGGCAGCCCAAGCCCGAGACAGTTGATTACTGGAACTACTTGAGCGCTTGCTACTGGAAGATGGATGCCGAGATGATGAGGGATATGGCGGCCGCTACCGGACGCGACGCAGCTCGGTTCGATGAAATGGCAAAGGCGGCCAAGGCTTACCTCCGCTCCCGCTTCTTTACTGAGGACGGAAAGTTTGTGACCGAAATCCTTAATACAATGCAGACCCCTGCCCTCTTCGCCCTTAAGAACGGACTTGTCGAGGGAGAGGCTTATGATGCTATGAAAGCTTCTCTCCGCAAGAACTTCGAAGATCATGGGAACTGCCTCCAGACAGGATTCCTCGGTACATCTATCCTAATGGATGTGCTCACCGAGAACGGCATGATCGATATAGCATATGAACTCCTTTTCCAGAGGAAGAACCCGAGCTGGCTCTATTCCGTAGACAACGGAGCTACGACAATTTGGGAGCGCTGGAATAGTTACATGATTGAAAAGGGAATGGGCCCGAAAGGCATGAACAGCTTCAATCACTATGCATACGGATGCGTCTGCGCATGGATTTGGAAGACCTGCGCCGGAATTGCAGCAGATCCTGCAGAGCCCGGGTTCAAGCATATTATCATGAAACCTGTTCCGGACAAGAGACTCGGCAGCCTTGATGCCACATTCAAGTCCGCATCGGGAGAAATCAAGAGCTCCTGGAAGTATGTCGGGGACAAGTGGGTATGGAATTTCACTGTTCCCGAGGGAGCCAAGGCAACTGTCACCCTCCCCGGCGAGACCGAGTCAAAGGATTATGGCGCAGGAAGCTATACTGTTGAAAAATAGGTTATTATGAAAAAATATTTAGCAATATTCGCTGCCATTGCAGCAATTCTTTCTCTGGCTGGCTCATGCTCCAAAGGGGCTGACTCAGTCATAACTCTCGTTGATGAGGGTAGCGGCCATACGGTAGGAGTTGTTATTGAGTATAATACTCCTATTTCATTTCTATCCTTAACCAAGAAATCTTATGAAGTCCCCGGTTATGGGATTATCGCTGCCTTTACTTCTGAGAAAGATCCTCAAGAGATGTTGGATGAGAATAAGGCGAGCGAAAAGGTCCAGGTGGTTCCCCGTCAGGGCCAGAATCTGTCAGGACAGGAAGAGGTTGTGCCTCCGCAAACGCCGTCTATGACGGGGTTCAGAGAGTCTTTGAGAGGGAAAGACGGAAAGTATGTGCTGCTTTTGGTTAGAAAGAAGCTTCCTCGCATTGCCCCGGGAGCCCCGGCGGACAGCGTTGCTTTTGCTAAGTCTTTGCAGGAGTCGTCCTCGGAAGTGGTAAAGGTGCGTCAGGTCCTGGATATCAAGACTGCTAAAGGAAAGTCGGTACCGGCTTGGAAAGAAGAGATAGCTTCTTCCGAGTCAATCAAGATCAAGATGCGTCATCTCCCTGGTATGCATGGCGCCAGGAGGAGAATGCCTCATCCGGGGAACGCCCCTGGCAATATGCCTTCGGCGCCGCAGGCTCCGGTCAAGAAATAGATCTTACCAGATCATATTCCATTGGGCATCCTGCGCGCGGGATGCCTGTTTTGATCCCGATTTTCCAAAATGCCATGAGAATGACAACATGAAATAGCGTCCTAGCGAGTTGTGGTATGTCGTTACTACGCTGTTTTCTGTAGCACGATTAAAATAGAAACGACTCTGTCCGAGGAGGTCGTTTACGAAGAACGTCAAAGACCAGTCTTTGATGTTCTTTTTTATTGTCACGTCAAGTTCGGTGTATGGGTCGCCGAACCCCTCTTCATAGCCATTGAACCTATAGTGGGCTCCGCTGAAGGAGAAATCCCATGCTGATTTTGTGGAGTATGTCAGGCTTCCGGAGAGGACCCATCTCCAATAATTCGTATTTGCCCTGCTATCGAGTGAGAACGTAGATTTGTCATTATTGACGCTTCCGCCAACCGATGCGTTAAGCCGCTCTCCCGAATACATAAAATATGCAGATTCATAAATTGTCCTTGTACGAGTCAGGCTCTCGCTGAATCCGCTCTCTCCGTTGTAGAATTTATCCCCGTTTGAGCCCCAGAAGGAGTCCATGAAATCAGAATATACAAATCTCGTAACATCTAACTGAGGAACCTTGCTGACATTCTGGTAGCTTGTTGATGAGGCAAAAGAAGAAAAGCCATAGCTTCTTAGAGTGAATTTTTTGTTCCTGGAGAGCGGAAACCAAAAATAGCTGTTGACGTTTATAGAAATTAATGGTTTTTTAGCATTGACAGGGATGCTATAAAGGATTCCATCAGAGTCGAACCAGCTTGCGGAAACAATTGATCTTCGGATAATTGAGCTAAATGTTGAGAGGTTAATGCCAGTTTGGCGCTTGTTGTCGGAGTAGTCGTATGATATCTGATAATTATCTGAGATGGAAGGTTTTAAGTAGATATTTCCGGTTGAAAGTCTGATTGGGTTGGAAAGGTCCAGCATCGGGGAAAGCTGTGTGTTGGTAGGACGGCGGGTGCTTCCGTTAGCAAAGATGTTGAGATTGTGGGATCCTTTTGATTCTTTTATTCTGATGTATGGAGAAAGGCTCCAGTCCCATTTCCCTTCTCCGGTTGTCGTTTCACGAGAGAAGCTCTTGGCGTAATTGTCTATCGCGAGGCCAATTACATTTCCTCCGACTTGGACGTTGAGTCCTTCTTTCTTGAATTGAAGTCTCGCGATATAGTCCTGCTGGTAGGAGCGGTTCTCAGAAACAGAAGAATAATAATCGTTCAGGGTCTTGTCTGCATTGAATGCATCCTCTTTGGCAGATGACTTATTGCCCGAGAGGGAAGCAACTGTCTGCAGGGCCCAGAATTCACCAAATGGCTCCGTATAAGATAGACTTCCGGATAGATAATGTCCTTTTCTCGAAAGGTCGTAAGATAGATCTTTTAAGTCGGAACCCTTCGAAGGATAAATGATCTCAGAGTTCTCGGTTTTGTCTCTTGAGGTACCGTTGAAATTGAAATTTCCTGAAAAAGTAAGAGACCGTTTTTCTTTTCCTAATAGATTCTTCAATCCCAGAGTCAGCTTGTTATTAGAGCTTAAGGCGCCGGTTTTGGACCAAACTGTACCGTTTGAAGTGCTCTGCAAGATGTCTCCGGCCGAGACTTCCGAAGTCTTCTGAGAAAGCCTGTCAGTATCAGAATATCTGAGTGAGGACTCCAGGCTGACCGTATACTTCTTTTTCTCCTTTTTCTTTAGCTCAATGCCTCCATTGAAGGATTTTGTGCCGGTAAGAATCGAGGAATATGCATCGGTGTTATGATCGGCAGTATCTGCCGTTCCGTATTCTTTGGTGTTGGAGATAGTCTTGGAGTCTTTGTCGGATCCCTTGACATTGATGTTGATATTGGTCTCAATTCCGGGGATCCTGTCCGTGTTTACGTTTACTCCTCCGCCATATGACGTTGTAAGGCCGAACATATCGTCGATACCCGGGGTTTCCTCATCGAATATAAATGCGACTCCGGAATCTCCGGAAGAGGCGTTAGCTCCGTTTGCTATCACTGTGACCTGATCTTTCTCATTAAAAAGAGAGACCATGGCACTCGATTCAAAAACAGCTTTATTCTTCTCTGCAAGGGGATTGTCCTTGTTCTGGAAGTTGACGCCACCGCCGGCTTTCAAGGATCCGAACCAACCTTTCTTGTACTCTTCTTTGAGGTCTATGTCCATGACCTTCTCCTTCTTCCCGTCGGAGACACCGGTGAACTGGGCTGATTCGGATTCCTGATTGATGACCTTGACTTTATCTACAAATCGTGCAGGGAGATTGTTGAGGGCGGCCGTTTGGTCGAAAAAGAAGGTCTTTCCGCCGACTGTGATCCTGTCAATTTCTTCGCCGTTGTGCTTGACTTTGCCGTCAGAGGTTATCTCCATTCCGGGCATCTTCTCTATGAGGTCTTTAAGCATGGCGTTATCGAGGACCCGGAAAGAGGAGGCGTTGTAGACGATGGTATCTCCCCGGACCTCGATTGGGTTGCCTATTGCGGAAATCCTTGCGGCGTCCAGCGCTTCGCTGTCCTGCTGTAACTTGATGATTCCCAGGTCTTTCTTCTCTTTGAAATAATGTGATTTGCTATACTTCTTATATCCTAAAATCTCGACAGAGAGGGTGTATTCGCCTCTTGTCACTTTCTTAAGCTCGGCTTTACCCTCCTGGTCGGTAAGAGCGAATGCTGTTATAATCGTGTCGCCTTTCGGCTGCAGATACGCCGTCGCGAAAGCGACGGGCTCGTTGGTCAGCGAATCCCTTGCTTCGAGAGCTATCTTAAACGAGGATTCACGCCAAAGATCCTCTGAAATGTAGATTTGTGCTTTTGCTGCAACCGCCCCTATCAGAATGGCCGTTATGGATATAAGAATTCTTTTCATTATTGTTTCGAAAATAGTGACCTCTTTCAAATATCATGCTACCTCAGCTTGAAAATAATGGGGAAGGTGATTCGTACTGCTATAGGCTTTCCATCATGTATTCCCGGATCCCATGACGGGGATGCGGATACTACTCTTATTGCCTCATTGTCAAGTATTTCGCCCGCGCTTTCGAGAATATAGATGTTGTGGACGCGGCCATCTGTTCCGACGGCAAAACTGAGTGTGACTTGGCCTTGAATGCCTTTATCATGGGCTTCTTTCGGGTAGCGTAGATTCTCATTGACCCACCGAGAAAAGGTACTGATGTCATTAGACCCCAGGAACTTGGGCTTAACCTCCACATTTTCGAAGAACTCTATTCTTTCAAATGGAATCGGCTCGTCCGGATTACTGACTTTGAAGCTAATAGGCTGAACCAAAAGGACTGGGACAGCTTTGCCGTTTTTCTTTGCCGGAATCCAGTATCCGGATGTCTCCATTATGATATTCGAGACCATCTTTCTGGCTTCAGGGCACATCCCTTCCGCCTCTATTGCCGGAAGGATTTCGCCATGTTCATTGAGGATAAAGGCGACCGCGAGTTGGCCGCTATGCTTGCATCCGGACGGTCGGCGGAGTCTTGTGCTGAGCCATTCATTGAAGAGCTTTTTCCCGTTCAAGTTAAACTCGGGAAGAATATCAACTTCATCAAGAGGGACCACTCCTTCAGGGACCTTGAATGGCTTGAGCTCCTCACTGGTTTGCTCAGAATCGTTTCCAACCCAGATGGCTACCGGGGTTAAGACAGTCTGCCGTTTGGTGTCATCAGGATTTTCATTAAATTTGTAAACAGTTTTCGCGTTCAGCGCGAGGGCTCCGCAGAGCAGAGGCAGGATATACAACGCCTTTAGCGCTGCTCTAGCCTTTGATTTTTGTTTTGACATCATAGTAATACGATTTTTAAGGATACTGTGATTAAAGCTGTTAGTGATTGAGTAGCCGCTCCCACTGACAGCTTTTTTTATTAACGAGTATTGATATTCTCTTATGTCTGCTCCTTTTTTGAGGACAGCGTCATCTGCCTCATATTCATGGATAGCCCTAAGATCGGAGAGCAGCATCCACATGACAGGGTTGAACCATTGGAAAGCGGATAGAGTGTCTACGATTAGAATGTCTATAGAGTGTCTAAAAGCAATATGAGCTTTTTCATGCGCGATAATATGCTTGTTGCCACTTTCATAATCGTCCCTTGACATGACAATACTACCCATCCAACTGAAAGGGGCAATATCTTCCTCTATAACAGTTATTTCCGTACCATCTTCAAGAATTATCGGCCTTCCTTTGCTGAGGATTCGCCTGACTTTGACTATCGCGAACGCGATTCTTGTAATGATAATAAAAGCCCCTAGGATAAAGACTCCGAACAGGAAGAGTATCCAAGGGCTTTCTCCAGCCATCTCAGTAAGCGCGGTAGGGTCTATCGCTCCTTCTCCTGCCTCTAATGTAATGTCTGGGTATGCTACCGTGCGATATCTTGTCAAGTGAATTATAGGAAGGATAAAAGAAGAGACGGCCGTTGCTATTAAGACTACCCTGTTGACTGCATGCAAAGTTTCCCGGCTTAAAAGGAGTCGGTAGAATAAGTAAAAGACAGCCATCAGGACAGCAACCTTTCCTTCATAAATGAGAAACTCCGCAATCATTTTTCTTTTTCTATTTGTTCTATCAGTTCCTTAAGTTCATCAATTCTGAGTTTTTCTTCTTCAACGAATTGAGATATAAGGGAAGCGTAAGAATTGTTATAGTATTTTTTTACCACATCTCCGACAGTAACGCCACGATAAGCCTTCTCTGAAATCGCAACTTTATAGATAAAGGTGTTGGCAATCGGCTTCCTTTTCAGGAACCCCTTGTCCTCAAGGAATTTTACCTGGGTGGCCACAGTGTTGTAATTGGGCTTAGGATCTGGAATATTGTCAAGCAACTCCCTGATGCAAAGATCTCCCTTCTTCCAGAAAATATCCATCAGAGCTTCTTCTTTTGCTGTTAGTCTCTGTTTCATAACGCTTTACAAATGATTCTTCGGCAAAGATAAGTAAAAAAAACTTATCTCCTAATTTTTTTAGGAGATTTTAGTAATTTTTTTAGGAGCTTGCATGGAGAGGAATTCGCTGGCCTATATGTTATAGAATGTCAATACATTACATACTTTTCCCTAGGGCGAATGGCTTAGGGAAAAAGTTGTATTAAGCTGAGGCTCAATAGACTATGTGCCAGCCCAAAATATGTCATTTTCGCGTAAGGGGAAGATGAAGGATTTTCGATAGTTGTTTTGGGGACGCAGCGAAGGAAGATGACAATTCTTTCCAAAGAGAATATTTCTCTTCATCAGGCAATTGCCTGATTTTTTTGGCATTAGAATATTTCAAGGATAGATATTTTGCCATTTCCGGAATAACGGCGTCAGAGGTTGGATCATATTCTTCTTTTATGTCAAATTCTTTTCCCGTGTTCGATTCTATCGCGATTATCATAGATTTATAATCTTTATAATACTCTGTAAGCACATCATAGTCTATTGGGGAGTAAAGATTAAGAATATGGTCGATAAGCTGTTCTTTCTCGTGGTCGGAGAGAGGTGAAAATAAGCGTCTAAGCAAGGGATAGTTAAGATATAAGCCATTGTTCTTGTGGGAAGATATAGTATTAAGTGCGGAGCGTAGATGTTTTGATGCTTTTTCCTTTTTTATGGCATCACTGAACGGGTGCGAAGAAGCGCCGTATGCAAGAAGGTTCCATCGCCATTGCAAAGCGTTGGTACACAACTGCTTCTCGACGGGGTTGTTGAATACGTAGGATACCGAGGTTCTGATGTTTTTATCATCATATTTAGGGGCACTTCCGAACGGCCCATCTATTAATGCCCCTTTTCTGCCGCAATCGATATTGTATTTCAATGCGAAAAGGTGGGTATAATCTCGGATAAAAGAATAGAGATCTTTTAGCGAATCCGCTTTTATAAGAAGATGCAAATGGTCGGGCATTGGACAAATTGCAATGATACACACGCCATATTTTGCTGCGACAACTGAGAGAATTGATATGTAGACAATATAGTCATAGAATGAGTAGAAGAGAATACCACGGTCAACAGATCTTTGGTATACATGGATAAAGGAATGCTTGGAAAAACGTCTTTTAGAAGTTGCCATAGTTTAATAGTTTAGTATTACAAAAATGGCAAACCTATAGCTAAAAAGCAAGTATTCTTCTATCTTTTGTTCCTGCCTTGCCGTGCTACGTAACACCCTTCCAGTAGCACGAGGGAGGATATTTGGCGACGGTTGCCCGAACCTAGAGTGCCCTGCCCCGACAGGCTTTCGGGCGAATAGGAGGGAAAGGACCAGCGGGCCCGACGAGGGCGGCGGTACTGCGAAGCAGTAGGACGGCGTCTGTCCGACGACGTTGGACAGGGCAATTGCCCTGACCAAAAGGAGGAGTTCGCCGCCTCTGCAACCGAGGCGGACAAGCCCGCCCTTTCCCGACGTCAGCCCGAAGGCCTGTCGGGGCAGGGCAGAAGGTCCACGGCGACGGACACAAGGCCTGTGGTGGCAAAGCATTAAGGTCTGTGGAAATAAGACAGAAGGTCCGTGGCGGCAGAGAGCAGAAGGTCCGTGGCGAAATGGCATGATAGTTTACCCTCCCGTACCACAAAACACTCTACCGGCGGCACAGAATCATGAAAAGAAGCCTACGGCGCCTGTTATGCCTGCCATGTATCTCGCTACCAATCAGCAACATGTGCCTTTTTCCCAAAGGGCAGCGCAATAGGGAAAAAGTTGGAAATAGTTGATGAACAGGTTGTTACCTGCCAGCGAGAGGGAAGGCCCTTCCCAAGAATAACAAGCGATAAGCTACGATAGCTTAATTGTCAGCGCAATGAAGTCCTCGACGCTGAGGCGTTCGGGGCGGAGGTCGAATACGGGGTCGGAGACGAATGTCTCATGGCAGGCATGGGAAGATACGGCGCTGTCCCATCCTTCCCGTTCCGCTTTGGCGCGGATAAGAGGTTTCAGGGAGTTCCGGAGAGTCTTTCGGCGCTGATTGAAAGCCGTTTTTACAACAGTCTTGAAGAGAGTCTCGTCGCAACCGAGGTCGGTGCGGGAATTGCGGCGGAGGCGGATTACGGCAGACTGTACTTTCGGAGGGGGAGCAAAGGCTCCGGACCCGACAGTAAACAGGTATTCGATATCATACCAAGCCTGCAGCAGCACCGAAAGAATGCCGTAAGTCTTGGTGCCAGGTTTCTCGGCGATGCGCTCAGCGACCTCTTTTTGGATCATGCAGACTACTTCCGGTATCCTCTCTTTATGGTCCAGAATCTTGAAGAAAATCTGGGAGGAGATATTGTACGGGAAGTTGCCGATAACGGCGAACGTCTCCGGAAAAATCTTTTCGAGCCGAAGTTTAAGGAAATCGGCCTGCATCAGTCGTCCCTGCATGCCTCTGAAATGGGTGAGGAGATAGTCAACGGATTCTCCGTCTATCTCGACAAGATGGAGGTCAATATCCTCTCTTTCTAAGAGATATTGGGTCAAGACCCCCATTCCCGGCCCTATTTCGAGAACGGGAAGGGGTGATGAATCTTTGGAAGATACTCCTTCGCTATTGAGGGAGTCAACTATCGCCCGAGCGATATTCTGATCTGTAAGGAAATGCTGTCCCAGGGACTTTTTGGCTCTGACTTCCATGGAGAATTGTTCTTGAAACGCAAAGATAAGCAAATCTTCTGCGAAACCTTGTCAGGGGCCGTGAAAAAATGTTTATATTTGTATGATTATAATGAGATAACATGAATTGTCTAATAGCCCTCTCTCTATCATCACTTTCGGACAACATCCTGCTGCTCCTGTCTCTTCTCGTCTTCATTGCGCTTTTGCTCTCGAAGATTGGATTCCGTTTTGGAATGCCCCTTATGGTGCTTTTCCTGGCGCTTGGCATGTTTGCAGGAGAGGATGGGCTCGGACTGACATTCGACAATTATAATGTCGCTTATTCTATCGGACAGATTGCGATGAGTATAATCCTTCTGACAGGCGGGCTGGAGACCAACTTTAAAGTTATAAAGCCTATTCTGGTGCAGGGATCGCTTCTTGCTACGCTCGGGGTCCTTCTGACGGCACTGTTCACAGGAATGTTCATCTACTATGTCTTCGGCTTGAGTTTTACATTTAGGCCGGTCATTTCATGTCTTCTGTTCGGAGCGGTTATGGCTTCGACCGATTCAGCGGCGGTCTTCTCGATTTTGAGAGGCAAGGGAACGGGATTGAAAGGAAGGCTCAGTCCTCTTCTGGAGCTCGAGTCCGGAGGCAACGACCCGATGGCGTATATTTTGACTATCCTTTTTGTCCAGATACTCGTCAGCAGTGTTGACGGAGGTGGTGAGACCAGGGCTTCAGTATTGATAGGGCAGGCTTCATTATCCCTTTTGCTCCAGCTCGGATTCGGCATTCTGGTCGGTTTCGGCATGGGATATCTATCCAAGTACCTTCTCAGGAAGGTCCAGCTCAACGGAAGTCCCTTATATGCCATCATGATTCTTTCCATAGGACTTTTTACAAATGCTCTTTCATCGATGATCGGAGGCAACGGCCTACTTGCCCTCTATATTGCGGCGGTTATCATGGGCAATGACAAAAAGCTCCCTTATAGAAAGGATGTTCTCAAATTCCTTGACGGAATTACATGGCTCGTCCAGCTTCTGATGTTCCTCATGCTGGGCCTGCTCGTTAATCCGAGTGAACTTCCTCCGATTATTCTTCCGGCGATGCTGGTCGGTGCGTTCATGATGCTTGTCGCCAGGCCTGCAAGTGTTTTTCTCTGTCTTGCCCCGTTCCGGAATGTCAGTTTCCGGGAGAAGGCTATGATTTCCTGGGTAGGCCTTAAGGGAGCCGGCCCAATTCTCTTTGCAATGGCTCCTGTCGTTGCCGGAGTCAGCAAATCCGGCCAAATATTCAACTGCGTCTTTGTCATCACCCTCATGTCCCTTCTGCTTCAGGGAATGACCATTCCTGCAGCATCGAAGATATTGAGAGTATATAAGCCGGACGAGAAGGAGCCGGATACCCTTGGACTCGAAGTCCCTGACGAAATGGGTCATTTGACAGGACATACCCTTACCAAAAACGACCTTGAACATGGAGCGACCCTCAAGGATATGAATATGCCGCAGGGAACTCGGGTAATCATGATCAAGAGAGAGGAGGATTATATCGTTCCCACAGGAAAATTGACACTGAAGGAAGGGGATAAAATGGTCATTTTGGTCAGCGAAGAGGATAAAGAAGAAAATCAAGAGCCGATTTCCGAATGAATTTGCTAATTTTGCACGCTTAAAATTGCAACGATAATATTATGTACAGAACTCACACTTGCGGAGAACTCCGCATAGAAAACAAAGGACAGCAGGTGACTCTTGCAGGATGGGTCCAGAAAGCCCGTAAGCTTGGTGGTATGACCTTCATCGATCTTAGGGACCGATACGGAATCACCCAGCTTGTAGTAGAGGCAGACGCTCCGGCCGCTCTCGTCGAAACTGCTACCTCTCTTGGCCGCGAATTTGTAATTCAGGTCAAAGGGGAAGTCCTTGAACGTCAGAGCAAGAACCCGAAAATGCCAACCGGCGACATAGAGATAAAAGTCGCTGAGATCAATATCCTGAATAAGTCCGTTACCCCTCCTTTCACGATAGAGGAAGATACTGACGGAGGTGAGGATATCAGAGCGAAATATCGCTATCTCGACCTTCGCCGTCCTCCTCTCAAGAGGGCCTTGGAGTTGAGGCACAGAGTGGCCCATGAAGTCAGGAACTATCTGGACAGCAAGGGCTTTATGGAGATTGAGACTCCATATCTTATCAAGTCTACCCCGGAAGGTGCGCGCGATTTCGTCGTTCCGTCAAGGATGAATCCCGGCCAGTTCTATGCGCTTCCGCAGTCTCCTCAGACCTTCAAACAGCTTCTCATGGTCGCTGGATATGACCGTTACTTCCAGATTGTCAGGTGCTTCCGTGATGAGGATCTTAGGGCTGACCGCCAGCCTGAGTTCACTCAGATCGATTGCGAGATGAGCTTCGTCGAGCAGGAGGATGTCCTCAACACATTCGAAGGAATGATGCGGACCCTTTTCAAGAAGGTCCTCAATGTGGAGATTCCTTCCCCTCTTCCTAGAATGAGCTGGTACGATGCGATGGACAATTACGGCTCCGACAAACCGGATGTCCGCTTCGGCATGACCATTCATGAAATCACTTCTGTGGCAAAGGGTAAGGGCTTTGGCGTTCTTGATGGAGCAGCCTATATCGGAGCTATTTCAGTTCCCGGCGGAGCCGATTATACCCGCAAGGAAATAGATGCGATCACAGAATGGGTAAAGCGTCCTCAAGTAGGCGCCAAAGGCTTGATTTACATCAAGGTCAATGCAGACGGGACCTTCAAGTCCTCGATTGACAAGTTCTATTCCCAGGAGGATCTTTCCAAGATAGCAGAAGCTGTTGAGGCAAAACCCGGGGAGATAATCTTTGTAATGAGCGGTGAGGCCAAGAGGAAGGTCCAGACCATGCTGGGAGTTCTCCGTCTCGAACTCGGCGGCCGTCTCGGCTATCGCGACCCGAAGGTCTTTGCTCCGCTCTGGATTGTCGATTTTCCTCTTCTTGAGTGGGATGATGAGACTCAGCGTTTCTATGCAATGCACCATCCTTTCACCGCCCCGAAGCCGGAGCATGAAAAGTGGTTCTACAGCGATAAAAAAGAGGATCTCGAGAGAGTCTGCGCAAATGCTTATGACTTTGTCCTCAACGGCAACGAGCTCGGCGGCGGGTCGATTCGTATCCACAATGCCGATGTCCAGAAGAGGATGTTCGAGGTGCTCGGAATCGGTGCTGAAGAAGCCGAATATAAGTTCGGATTCATTATCAACGCCTTTAAGTTCGGAGCTCCGCCCCATGGTGGTCTCGCCTTCGGTTTTGACCGCGTTTGCGCCCTATTCGGCGGAAGCGACTCTATCAGGGATTACATTGCCTTCCCGAAGAACAACCAGGGACGTGATGTAATGATCGATTCCCCTTCGGAAATCGATCAAATTCAGCTGGACGAGCTTCAGATAGCCCTATCCCCGAAGGGACAGGACTAGATCTTCTCGACCTCTTTGTAAGCTTCGGCGATCTCGTCAAGAACGGGGTCGCCGTTTTCTATGCCGCTATATTTGACAAGGGTTGCCTTTATTCCGTCAGATTTGATGGAAGCGAGCATTTCGACGCTCTGCGGGTCCTCGGGGTTGCCGAAATGTAGGGCGGCGCCAATTGCAAGGAGAATCTTGTCATAGGGGAGTCCGAATCCCTTCGCTGTCATCATAGGTAGAATGAGGCGGTCATTCGGGGCGAGTTTCCTAAGAGGCTCGCGGCCGACGCGGTTGACGTCATCACGGAGGTATGGATTCTGGAAACGCTTGAGAATCTTTTCGATATAGGCGAAGTGAGCGTCATGGTCGAAGCCGAATTTCTTTACGAGACCTTCTCCGCTCTGCTGCATTACGGCACGGACTACCTTGTAGATCTCAGGACGTGCGATGCTCTCGCCAATGGTGCTGATACCTTTCATCGCTCCGATATAGGCAGCGGTAGCATGACCGGTGTTGAGGGTGAAGAGCTTCCTCTCAAGATAAGCTTCAAGATTGTCGACAGGGGTCATTCCGGGAATCTCGGGAATCTCGCCGACGAAGGATGCTTTCTCTGTATCCCACTCGAAATACTCTTCTACGGCGACATCGAGAGGGACCTCGCAGCGGACGGGAGGGACGATCCGATCGACGGCGGCATCAGGCCAGCCTACATGCTTTCTAGCCCATGCCTTTGTGTCTTCATCTAGCTGGGCGAAGACCAGTTCGCGAAGCTGCGTTGTCGCTTGGAGGCCGTTTTCGCAGGCTATTACATTGAGCGGAGTTTCAACTCCCGCTGCCTTTCTAGCTCCGATTCCTTTGGCTATTGTCGGAGCGACGAAGCGAAGAATCCTAAGACCTACGGCGGTAGTGATGATGTCCGCGTCCATTATCTCTTTGACTGCATCAAGACTTCCGGAATTGACGGCGGAAACGTCTTTGATCAGTATATCTCGGGAGTCGGTGTCGGTTACATGGACGACATACTCCTTCCTGGTATTGATATTATTCAGAAGATCATCTACTACATCTGCGAATACCACCCGGTATCCAGCCTGGGAAAGGACAGCGCCAATGAATCCGCGTCCGATGTTTCCCGCTCCAAATTGGATTGCCTTTTTCATTGTTATTGAATTATTTTATCCTTTGATATTGAATCTCCATATTTCTGATTTCCTCGGTCTTTTTGACTTATGGAAAACTACGTATAGATAGTCTCCTACGAGATCTACTCCTTCCGGTTCAAGGCCGATATATGAGATGTCGTGCTTTATAATGGTCTCATGTGTCTCGAGGTCGACTACCATGATGTAGCATTTTCTCGGGGGAGCTCCGGATGTGATGTAGAAGTATTTGCCTCGTGCAATTCCTCCCTGAGCGATGCCGATGTCATCGATTGTAAGCGAGTCGAGAACGTCTGCCTTGGTAAGGTGGACATATCCTTCCGAATCGCTGTCCGAGAATTTCGGGAGACGGAATTTTCTTACCCAGCGACGACCGAATCTCTCTCCTCCGTAGGTGTAGATGAAACCGTTGTCTCTGTCCAGATCCCAGTCCATCGGTCCGTTGTAGACATCCTCGTAGTAGTCGAACATCTGCACTATCGGAGCGTCGTCAAGGGAGAGATCCTTTACAAAGCACCTCTTGAGGCCGCGGCACTCCGAGGTATAGAAGAGTGGATAACGGGAAGTATCTGAGTATCTTTCGGTTCCAAAGTTGGCGTTATTGTTGTGAGAGGTGTCTCCCGGCTGTTTGAAATGCCCTATCATCTCCTTTTTCTCCATGTCGAAGATGTCGCATTCTCCCTTGTCGCGAATGACGACGCAGTCGTTTCCATGAATTGCAAACCCCTGGGTGGAACCTTTGATGACAGTGTCTTTCGGGGTCCATTCATCGAGTTTTGCCACGCACTCCGATTCGAAAGAAGGGTTGTAGTAATTTTGCTCTTTTCGCGGCCGGAAATACTCGAAGTCGGCATAGACGGGGAAATGGTCGGAAATGAACTTAACCCCGTACTTTTCCATGTCGTTGACTACCTTGAACTCGAGGGCCGCCATGTGGCAATAGTAGATATGGTCAATGCGGGTCCATGTGGAGGGATCGTCATTGAATCCGTTGAAGGTAGGGGAGCGGTCTATCTTCGGAGAAGAGAAGGAAGTTCTGGTGATATATTTGTCGAGCGGCAGAAGTCGGGGATCCTCTGCGTCCATATTGAGATCGCCGCAAAAGAAAACGATCCCTTCGTAACCGGCAATTTCGCCGATCTTATCGACAGTCATCCTGACGCACTGTTCGCGGCACTCAACTCCATGGGGGAAGAAATGGGTGCAGAATACGAAGATCTCTTTATTCGCAACCTTGTCCATGAGTTTCGCCCAAAGAGTCACCTTCGGGGTTGGCCCGTCCCAACCAAGAGAAGAACTGTCGGGAGTCTCGGAGAACCAGTAGCGACCGCAATCCAGGAGGTCAAACCTCTCTGTCTTGAACATAATGAGGTTTCTCTGTCCTCCGTTCTTGTAGTGGTCTTCCGTCAGTGATTCTTCCATTCCCTCCTTGAGGACACCGTCCTTTGCGCAGCGAAGCTGGGTGTACTCGGGGAAAGCCTCGGCGAGGTCGTCGCATTGAGTCCTTCTAGCCTCCTGGAAGCAGGCGACATCCGGTGCGATATCCTTGAACATTGCAAGAGCGCCGTCCTTTCTGTCTTTCCACTGGTGCCCTTCGGGCTCACCTTTCGATTGGAGGATATTAAAGGACATGACCCTGATCTTAGGGAGATCTTCCGTTGCACTTTTGCATGAGACTGCTAAAAGGGTAGACAGAGCGAAGAAAATAGCGGCAAAATTTTTCATCTTACTACAATTAAAACAAACCGGCATCCTTTACAGAGAGGGATGCCGGGAATTATGCTTCAAACCTTGATTACTTGTCGAGACCTTTCTTTACGGCCTGACTCAATTCATCATAGAGAGCGTCTGTCTTTTCCAGCATCTCTTTGCGGATAGCATTGTAGTGAGCTTTCTTGTTCCCTTCTGCCGGGGCGTTTACCTTGTCGCGAAGGTCGTTGTAAAGATCTACGGCCTTGTCTACGAGATCTGCAATCTCATCAGCGTTTTTGCCGGGATTGACTGTAAGGAAAAGCGCGCAGTCATCTACGAAAGCGCCAACTACATACTCGATGTCTTTTTTGATGTCACGAAGATTCATAACTTTCTGAATTAATTCGGTGCAAAGATACGAATAATTTTTGATAAAGCGCAGATTACTTCAATCCTGTACAGGTATGCCGGAAAGAATAAGTACCTTCGGTCTGGTACCAGTACCAATAGTATGATGTCTGGAGAAGGGTGGCAAGGAAATCGTTCCCGTCGGGACCCCGAATGATATTGTTGATGCCGCGGGTCATCACGATATAATCTCCGTCAAAGACACCGAAATTGTTCCCGCCCCAAGTGGGATCGGCGGGGACCCAGCCAAAGCCTGGGACAAAAAACTCGGCCCGCACGTGGTATTCGTCCAGTTTGCCATGCACCATAACAATATGGCGGGCTGGGATGCCCTTGGCACGAAGCAGGGAAATAAATACGGATGAATAGTTGCCGCAGTCTCCTGTCATGCTGTTCATAAGGCTGGCAATGGTATGCAGGCCCGTATTCATATTCCCGTACGTCATATTTGTAGCGGTCCACTGGAAGCATCTGCGGGCATAATCAATGATATCCCCGCCAGCCTTGTCCCAAAGCGTATTGGCGGTAGAGACAATTTTACTGTGGGTGGGGTCGATGAGACCGTTGGCCTCTTTTTGAAGGTACTTCCGGCATTCCTCGGACTGCGGGTCATAGGCCGGGATATCCGTCAGCTGGGTTACGTCCACTACAACACGATATACCTCGGCATCAAAGGTTTCGGAAATGACATAATTCCCGGAAACGGGTATGGAGGGGGTATCCACATCTTTCCAGATATATGAATTGACACCGTCGGGGCATTGCTCTTCGGTGCAGCCGGGTGCCTCCCAATTTGTGATGGTTTGATAGTCGTTGGTCTGAGGGCGTGGCAACACGGCGTAAATCCGGGTAAACTGAGTGCCGGAGTATGTGAGTTTGATGCCGTTGGTAACCTTTCCGGAGGAAGCAACTGTACGGGTAACGAGTTTCGGTTTTTCGGTAACCGTCACCATGCACTGAGCCTGTTTGTCCAGGGTGGATACGGTAATGATGGCCGAGCCTGCGGCGTGGGCGGTGACCACACCGTCGGCGACCGAAGCGATGACGGGACTGGATGACTCCCAGTGCAACGTATAATCACTCACGGCCCCCGGTGAAACAGTGACCTGCAACTGGGTTGAGGACTCCTCGACCAGGCTTACTTGAGTCGGATACAGTTTGATGATAACCTCTTCTGGCTTGGAACAAGAAATGAACAGTAGCATAGATACAAATACTACTTCAATAACCCGTTGATTCATAATCCGATAAATGACATTTATGACACTTCCCTCATTTTCAGCAAATATAGTATATTTGATATCAAAAACAAATAAACCACCCGAAGGTGGCCTATTGTTATCCTTGTGAGACTTGAATGATTACAATTCTTAAAGACCTTTCTTGATGTCACGAAGATTCATAACTTTCTTTCTGTTTTGAAATACGTTGCAAAGATACGGATAATTTCAAAAACTGGCAATTATCCTTTTATTCATTCTCTCTCTTCTCCTTTGCCGTCTTTTCCAATTGTTTCAACGTGTCAAGATAAGCTTCTTCCACCGGAGACAACGTTTTGACCTGATACTTACGATACTCTTTCTCCGCTTTTTCGATAGCTTGCCGGTGACTGACGGATCCGGCGTCTGTTAGAAGCTTTTCACCTGTTCCCGATAGGATTCCGTCCAGTTGTTTGATATAATCATCCATATACATCGGCCGATGCCTGATGGCCTGGATTTCCGCAAAGTCGAAATATCCGGATACGATATTGTTGAGTACCTTCAATTCATCGGCATTCAAGTAATTCTTTGCGATGCGCGTGTCTTTCAAAGTGGGCATCTCACCGTCAAAGGATGTCAATCCCATGAAAGGTTTGTCCGCATCGGCTCTTTCGAAGATGACCTCAGCCGCAGTGTGCCCATGAGCAGCATAATGCAACTTGTTCTGGACGATTTTGAAGAATCGGACGGACTCTTCAGCCTTGGGATTATAATCAACGCTGGTGGCATAAAGATCAAGGACTTGGCGGTACAGGACTTTTTCGGAAGAACGGATATCCCGGATCCTGTCCAGGAGTTCTTTCCAGTACAATCCGCCTCCATTCCCTTTGAGCCGCCGGTCATCCAAGGTGAATCCTTTGACGATATACTCATGCAGACGAGCGGTCGCCCACTGGCGGAAGCGTGTACCAACGATGGAATGGACGCGGTAGCCCACGGAAATGATCACGTCCAGATTGTAACATAATACATCGCGACTCTGCGTTTTTCCTTCAATGGCACCGTGTTGAGTGGTTATTCGGAATTTCCGAACAACCATCGATTCGTCGAGTTCCCCTTCTTTGAAAATATTGGATATATGTTCACTGATTGTGGATTTCGCTTTATTGAAAAGCATACACAACTGATCCTGAGTCAGCCAAACCGTCTCATTCTCCAGTCGGACATCCAACTGCACATTACCGTCCTCGGACTGGTAAATGATGATCTCTCCTTTATCTTCTGCGCTCATAGCAAACCATTTTCTCAAAGATAATACTTCTGGAAAAAGAATGCAAAAAAGACGGCCTTTCCAGCCGTCGGTAATCGGCAATAGCCTGTTCAATAGACAGTGCAGGATCTTTACTCTCTGTCAATACAGATACTACGTCAACTATAGAGAAATACCATCTCTCAGCCACATCGTCCCATACTGTGCGGATCTTTTTCTCTTCAAAAAGTTGTATTTCCTGTTTCTTTGTCATAACCATCAAGCCATTTTGGTCAAGTCCAAAAAAGGCCACCATGAAGTGACCTTTCGAGTATTCTGTGACATCAATGATTACAATTCTTTAAGACCTTTTTTGATGTCACGAAGCTAAAATTTTCCGGAATATCTGATCCTTTCGAATGCTTCTTGAAGGACCTTTCTCGGGCCGGCAATGTTGATGCGAAGGTAACCGGTCCCTTCCTTGCCGAACTGGGTGCCGTCGTTGAAGGCGACCTTCGCTTCGTGGAGGAGGTTGTGCATCAGTTCGGGCTGGGAGTAGCCAAGACGGGTGCAATCCAGCCATATAGTAGGCGAGGCCTGGGGTCTTACGCAGCGGACTCTCGGGAGGTTTTTTCGAATCCACTGGTCAGCGAAATCTATGTTGCCTTCGACATAACGAAGCATCTCCTGACGCCATTCCCATCCCTTTGTATAGCATGCTAGGGTAGCCTCAATCGCGAAGAAAGTGGGGAGGTCGAATGAGTTCTCGTCCAACCATTGGAAGAATTTGTCTCTCAGAGAAGGACTGGAGATAATGATATAAGAGGAGACAACTCCCGCGATATTGAATGTTTTCGAAGGGGCCATCATAGTGATGCAGCTTGCCGCAGCTTCGGGGGAAATAGAAGCGAAGGGAATATGCTTTTCCCCATAGAAAACAGTCTCTGCGTTGATTTCGTCCGAAAGGACCAGGATGCCGTGACGGGTGGTGATTTCTGCCAGGCGAGTGAGAGTCTCTCTGTCCCAAGCGCGGCCCGAAGGATTGTGGGGGTTACAGAGAATCAACATCTTCGTCTTGTCGTCAATGATGCTTTCAAGATGGTCGAAATCCATCTCGTACCTTTTCAAAAAGCCATCTTCATCCTCCACCCTTATGAGCGGGTTGGCGACTGTCTCGAATCCGTTGGTCCTTGGAATCTGGGCAAAGCGGTGATAGACCGGAGGCTGAATGATAATCTTGTCGCCCTTCTTAAGAAAGTAGTTGATGATAATAGCCTGAGCCTTGACCAGACCCGGCATATATCGGATATTCTTAGGATCCACTTTCCAGTCGTGAAGTCTCTCCAGCCATGCGGAAATAGTCGGGAAGTAGTTGTCAGGGATGACGGTGTAGCTGAGGATTGGGTGCTCCAGACGTTTGAGGATAGCCTCTCGTACAAAATCCGGAGTCCTGAAATCCATATCTGCTACCCAAAGGGGCAGCACGTCTTCGGTGCCGAACATCAAGTTCAATTCGGCATATTTTTCGGTCCAGGTGCCCCTGCGGTCTATTATTTCATCAAAATCGTACATATATCTCGGGTTCTTGTGTAGGGTGTCACTAAAAATACTACAATTTTTTATCTTTGCAACCACGAACCAATATTTTTATGGAAGAAGCAATTTATGACGGGGCCGGAAACCTTTTCCGTATGATTGACGGGAGGGGAAGCGGCATATCGCCTTCCGCGTTTGAAGGTGAGTCGGCGCGAAGACTCTGCCTTCTTCAGGGTGGTAGCAAGGCTGACGGTATTATCCTTCTTTCTGGTGCAGAAGCCTCGGGATGCGACTTTTCCATGCATTATTTCAATAACGACGGCACCGGCGGCATGATGTGCGGCAATGGTGGTAGATGTGCCATAGCATTTGCTCGCGACTGCGGTTTTGCCCCTTCTTATCCTGACGGGATGTACCGATTCACTTCTGCAGGCGGCTTCTATTGTGGAAGTGTTCTGGAAGATGGGCCCATAGACAAGGTCGTAAGGCTCAAGATGGCGGACGTCTATGAACTCCGCAGGATAGAGGAAAACGGGAAAACTTATGGAAATGGGTGGTATTTGGATGTAGGCTGTCCGCACTATGTTACCTTCTTGGATTCAGAGGATGAAGTTGAAAAATTGGATATAGAGACAGCAGCCCTTCCTTGGCGGCATAGTCCTCTTTTCCCGGGTGGGGCGAATGTGAATTTCGCTTCACTTGGGCCCCGTAGCTCCGGCCAAATCCTTATCCGTACTTTCGAGAGGGGAGTAGAGGCAGAGACTCTTTCATGCGGGACGGGTATAGTCGCAACCTCGATTGCCGCTGCATTGAATGCAGGGCTTAGCGGAAAACTGCATTTTAACGTTCATGCACGCGGAGGGAACCTTTCGGTTGATTTTGACATGCCTTCAGACCGAAAGGACGGTGAGCCTGCCGCCAAAGACATCTTCCTGACCGGCCCTACCCACAGGCATTGAGCATTACTCTTTGGGATGGATCTTGTGGTAGAATTTGACGCTTGAGATAATTCCAGACAGATTCATGTTTGAGACATGGGTGGCCCTGATGTAACCGTCTCTTTCCAGGCTGAACATCAATTTCTTCCCAAATACTACATTGGGACGGGTGATAGTAACCGTTTCGAGATGATCGTTGGGGAAGGCAGCAGCGAAGCATCCCTCCATCTGAATGGATGTTCCTTTCGGCTCTTTGAGGACGGCCTTTATAGTCTGAAGAGTCTCAAGAGCCTCGTCGAGAGTGCTCCCAAGCGGTATGAAAAGATTGAAAAGCGGGTCAAACTGGATTTGGAAAATCTCATCACCAATACCGAGAGTGCCAACTGAAAGGTAATAATGGTTACCCTCGTCATTGGGCATATTGAAAACCGAAAGAACGGTCTCGTCGTTTTCTTCTATCTCTGCGATTTCCAGGATTGTGGGTATTTTTGACTGCTGTGCCGAAGCTCCAAGGGTAAGGAAAAAGAGCATTACCAGAGTTACAAGTCTTTTCATGTTTTCTTCAATTTAAAAAGTTATTCAGGGCTTCAAATTTACTATTTTTTTTGGAAAGTCAGCTATAAAAACACTACGGAACGAGCTTCAGCAGGACATATTCACTTCGGGTGCCTATCCTGAATCTACCTCCCCAGAGGCCGGACACTCCTGTCAATAATGTCCCCGGCGATGAGGATGGCATCGGGGTTCTCTGCATTGATTATATCAACCCATCGGGCGAGTTCCGGCCTTCTATTGTGATAGCCAAGATGAAGGTCGCTCGCTAGGACAAAAGTTACGGGGGAAGAAACCTTATCTGATTGAATAACAATTTCTTCCCTGTATTTATGCTGATAATGGATTCTTCCGTAGAGGAGAATTATGGCGACAAGGCCGAAGATAACTGCCGAGCCTGTCTTGCTCTCGGACAGAAAAGAAGGGGAGAGGACGTGAAACAGTCTCAGAATGTCCGTTAGGGCGAAAGCCATGAAGGCGTAGACAAAGAATATAAGCCAGGAGTTTCCGAGAATATAAAGAGCCGTTGCGAGATTCATCGGCAAGGGGTCCAGCCTTCCGGTAAAAGATAAAAACAGGGCGACAATCGCTGCTAAATAGATAGTTACAGCTGCTATTTTCCACCCTATAGGGAAGGGCAGAATTTTATATATCCTGAGACCTACATATCCTATGGCTGCGAGAAAGGCAACCATTATCCCTACTATTGCAAAATATCTCAGATAGCTCATATATACACGTTTAATCCCGGCAAAGATACATTAATCTCACATCAATCGAAAATTGTTTTCCGGGCGGAAAAGAAGTATCTTTGCTTCCGAAGACAGAAAAGATAAAATGGAGAGGCGGTTCAATTCGTTTGTCGGATACTACAAAGAGCGCTATGGGGAAAGGCTTCAGAAGCTGGTCCTGGATGCCGGTTTTACCTGTCCCAACCGAGACGGAAAGGTTGGAGTAGGCGGGTGCACATACTGCGACAACGCCTCCTTCCATCCCGGGTATAGTACTGCCGGGAAGAGCCTTCACGAGCAGATCGACGAGGGAATAGAATTCCATCGGGTGCGCTATCGCAATACTACCCACTATCTGGCTTATTTCCAGTCATTCTCAAATACTTACGCCCCTCTAGAGCGCCTTCGGGAGGTCTATGAGGACGCTCTGTCCCACCCTTCTGTAGTCGGCATCGTTATCGGTACCAGACCGGACTGCGTAGATGATGAGAAGCTCGATTACATTTCTTCCCTCAAGGGGCTCAGAAAAGAGGGTTGGCCCCACGAGATGATTGTCACTCTCGAATACGGGATCGAATCCTGTTACGATTCTACCTTGAGAAGGATCAATCGTGGACATGATTTCGAATCCGCAAGGATGGCTGTCGAAAAAACGGCGGAAAGAGGGATTGATGTTGGCGCCCATTTTATTCTCGGCCTTCCCGGAGAGACCAGGGAAATGCTTCTGGATCAGTGCGATACTATCAACTCTCTTCCGCTTCGAAGCATTAAATTCCACCAGCTACAGCTTGTTAAAGGTACTCGAATGAAAGCAGAGTTCGAGGCCCATCCAGAGGAGTTCAAACGTTATTCGCTGGATGAGTACCTTGACCTCATGACGGATATCCTCGAGCGACTTCGCCCCGACCTCTATATAGAGCGGGTGGTTGGCGAGGTTCCTCCCCGGTTTGTGGACACTCCGGAATGGGGATTGATCCGAAATTTCCAGATCATCGACCTTCTCGAGCAGCGGATGGAGGAGCGCAAAACTTACCAAGGGAGACTTTATGTGCCTGCATAGCCCTAAAGGGAGCGAAAGATCGAAGGAAATTTATTATATTTGCAAATTCTATATTATTCTTTCGATAAGATGGCAAGGGAAATTTTTGAAGGCCTTACTTTTGACGACGTATTGCTCGTCCCGGCCCATTCCGATGTCCTACCACGGGATGTCGATTTGACTGCGCGATTCACGCGGGATATCACCCTCAAAGTTCCTATGGTATCTTCTGCAATGGATACTGTTACGGAAGCTCCCATGGCGATTGCTGTTGCGCGTGAAGGAGGAATTGGAGTTATCCACAAAAACATGTCTCTCGACAGACAGTGCTCAGAAGTCGCTAAAGTAAAGAAGGAGAATCTCCTCGTTGCCGCGGCAGTAGGGGTTAAAGCGGATACGCTTGAAAGGATAGACGCCCTTCACTCTGCCGGGGCGGATGCTATTGTTGTTGACACGGCACATGGTCATTCTGAAGGCGTACTGAAGGTGATTCGAAGTGCATGCTCCACCTTCAAGGATATTCAGATTGTTGCCGGAAATATCGCTACGGCTGAAGGAGCGAAGGCTCTCGCCGATGCCGGAGTAAGTGCCGTCAAGGTCGGAATCGGCCCCGGATCCATTTGTACTACGAGAATAATTGCAGGAATCGGGATGCCTCAGCTTACTGCAATCATGCTTTCATACGAGGGTCTCAAGGGCTTGGATGTGCCGATAATTGCCGATGGAGGCATCCGCTACTCGGGAGATATCACCAAAGCTATTGCTGCAGGAGCTGACACCGTAATGGCCGGATCCCTTTTCGCCGCATCGGAGGAGACTCCCGGAGAGGTGATAGAAGTCGACGGCCAAAGATACAAGGTTTACCGCGGAATGGGCTCTCTCGATGCCATGGAGCAAGGATCAAAAGACCGTTATTTCCAGGAGGCCGAGACAGATAATAAAAAGCTTGTTCCCGAAGGAATAGTTTCAAGAGTGGCCTGCAAGGGAAAGGTTGCCGATATCATATATCAGCTGATGGGCGGTCTCCGCGCCGGAATGGGATATTGCGGAGCCCCGACTCTCCATGACCTACGCAAGGCCAACTTCGTCCGCATTACAGCCGCCGGAATCATTGAGTCGCATCCCCACGATGTTACCATCATCAAGCCGGCTCCAAATTATTCGAAGTAGATGAAAAAGATTCTTCTTGGTCTTCTTATGCTTGTGGCTGCCGTTTCTTGTGAAGAATTTGGCAGGCTGCGCTCTTCTGTCGGCGAATTCTTCGGCGACGAGGCCGTTGCAAGGGTGGGCAAGGAGAAACTGTACCGTTCTACGCTTGAGGGCTACATTCCCGACGGAATAGCGCCGGAAGACAGTGCGGCGATGGCCTCTCAGTTCATAAAATCATGGGCCACGGACCGTCTTTTCCTGGAAGTTGCAGAGGCGGAGTTGTCAAAGAGCGAGATGGATGTCTCAAAAGAGCTTGAGGAATATAGAATTTCCCTTCTCAAATATCGTTTTGAGCAGCATTACATCAATGAGCGCCTTGATACCAGTATCACTCCTGCCGAGATTCGCCACTACTATGAGGAAAATCCGGATAAATTTATCTTGGATGCACCTTTGTTTAAAGTCCGCTATATGTTGATCCCAAAGGGGTCTGCGGCTAAGGAAAAGATCAAGAAGAAAATGTCTTCCGACAATGTTGAGGAAGTTATAGAGGCAGATAGCATGGCGGTTTCCGCTGCGATAAGGTATGTGGACTGTACAGACAGATGGACAGATCTTCAGACCCTTTCTCTTGAGAGCGGATCCGATCCCGCGACTCTCCTTTCTTCAATGAAAAAATCATTCATTGAGGTGCCGGACGGGCAAGGTAATATCTTTGTCGCCTATGTAGCTGATATGGTGAAGAAGGGCTCTCCCGCCCCGATAGAGTACAGTGCGGAAAAAATCAAGGACATCATTTTGAGTGCAAGAAAGCGAGAACTCGTTTCCAGTTTGGAACGGGACTTGCTGAAAGATGCCCAGACTAAAGAAATATTCGAGATTTTATGAAAAGATACGTTTTGAAGGTATCGTGCCTGATTGCGGCCATTTTAGTGTCATTGACGCTTTCAGCCCAGAAATACGGAGGCGGAGTGATTGACAAGACAGTCGCAGTAATTGGAAATGAAGCGATTATGATTTCCGATATCGAGGAACAGGTCCAGATGATGAGAGCTCAGGGAATGTCTTCCGACAGGAATCTTCGCTGCGAAGTGCTTGAGCAGATGATGGAATCCAAGTTGTTCCTCATGCAGGCAAGGATTGACTCCCTTACCGTCAATCAAGATATGGTCGCCAGTGAAATGTCTTCTAGGCTCGACCAGGTCCGTACTTCTCTCGGCGGTGACGAGGAGGTTGAAAAGTATTTCGGGAAACCCCTTTACAGGCTCCGCCAGGAGTGGACGGAAGCGCTTCAGGATCAAAACCTTACCCAGCAAGAGCAGTCTCAGGTCGCTTCTAATATTCCGGAGTTGACTCCGTACGATGTGAAGCAGTATCTGGACACTGTCGACAAGGAGGATCTCCCGATTGTCCCGATCAAATACCGTCTCAGCCAGATTTGCGTCTATCCTGACCGCGAGGCGGCCAATCTTGCAGTGAAGGAGAAACTCCTTTCCCTTCGCGAGAGAATCATCGCAGGAGAGAAATTCTCCACTCTTGCCAGAATTTATTCGGAGGACCCCGGTAGCGCCCGCAAGGGAGGCGAGCTCGGAATGGCCTCTAAATCAATCTTCTGGCCTGCATTCTCTGATGCAGCCATGGCTCTTAAGCCGGGAGTTATCTCCCAGATTGTAGAGACTCCGGACGGATTCCATATTATCGAGGTCCTGGAGAAAAAGGGGGACATGTTCAATGCTCGCCATATCCTTATCAAGCCTCAGTATACTGTAGCTGATCGGGAAAAGGCATTCAGGAAACTCGATTCCCTGAAGACCGAGATTACCAATGAGGCGGTAACCTTCCCTCTGGCTGCCCGCTTTTATTCAGAGGATACTGCAACGAGGACAAATGGCGGTCAGATGGCGGATCCCCAGACCGGTTCGTCCTACTTTGAGATTGACCAGCTGAAGCCTCAAGACTATGCGGCGATCAAGGACCTGAAGGAGGGAGAGATTTCGGATCCTGTGGAATCACTTGACAATGAGGGTCGTAGCGGTAATACCGTCTACAAGATCATCAAGGTTGACAAGATTGTTCCCGCCCATCCGGCTACCTTCGAGAACGACTACAACCAGATTCTCGCCCAGGTGAGGCAGGGTAAGCAAATCGAGGCTATCAATAAGTTCCTGGATAAGAAGATCAAGGAGACATATATCATCATTGATCCCATGTATCGGGAGTGTTCATTCACCCGCGATGTTTGGGCTGAAAAATTCAAGAAAGATTGATGAGATTCCGGCCGGTTCTCTGTCTGATCGCGGCTTTGATGTTCGCGACCCTGTCCCTGTCCGCCCAGAATAAGGGCGAGGACACGGATTCGCTCGTCACCTTGGTCAGCGCTAAATCGGCAAGCCTTCTGGAGAGGAATGGGACCAGTTTCAGAAAGGTAATGGGGCCGGCCCGTTTCCTCCACAATAAGACATATCTTCTCTGCGATTCGGCTCTCTGGAATGTTGCCAGCAATATTATCTATGCCACCGGCCATGTCCAGATCATACAGGACCGCACAAAACTGACCAGCGAGACTCTGGAATATGTTGTCGATGAGGACCTTGCTAAGTTCAGGGGCCATCTTGTCCAACTCGAAGACAAGGACCACAACACTCTGCGTACCCGTTATCTCGACTATAATACCAAGGACAGTATAGCCATTTTTCAGGACGGAGCGTCCATGAAGGACAAGGACGGCCAGATTATCGAAAGCCGTTTCGGCTCTTACGATTCAAAGGCGAAGACCTTTACGTTCATGGACAATGTCAATATGTTCACGGATTCCATCTTTGTCAAGACCTCCCGACTCGAGTATAATTCCGAAAACAGCACGGCGTATTTTGCATATGCGACGGATGCCTGGGATCATGACAATATGCTCTCTGCTGACGACGGCTGGTATAACAGGGAAAACGATCTCTTCTTCTTCCGGCAGAATGTCCATGTGATGACAGACGACTATGAAGGCTGGTCCGATACTCTCTTTTATCATAGGCCGATCAATGAGGTAGAGATGCTCGGCCGGGCGGAGATAATGGATACCACTAGAAATATCTACGCCCTTGCCGGAAGGCTCGAATATCGCGATACGATTTCCAGGATCAAGATGACGAGGGATCCTGCCGTTATGTCTATCACTGACGAGAACGGTCAGATAGATACCGTCTATCTTGGAGCCGACACCCTCATCTATCAAGCGATAAAAAAGTGCGATATCCCCGAGGCTTATGAGAAGGATGCCAAAAAGAGGCTTTCGGACATAAGCGGCGACCCGGTGGCAGAGTATCGCAGGAAGGCTGCCGAAGAGGCCAGAAAAGCTGCGGAAGAGGCTGCCAAGAACGATCCCAACCGTCCTCCCGAACCGCCGCCCGCGAAAGGCGCTCCGGCAAAGAAGCCGGCAGAGAAAAAGCCTGAACTGCCGCCCCCTCCTTCGGAGAGCGAAGGGATGGAAGGGGACGAACCGATCACGCCTCCCCTTGCCGATTCCCTTTCAGTGTCGGACTCATTGGCAGTCAAGGATTCTTTAGTAGTGGAGCCAGAGCCTGTAGATACGACTAAATTCGGTTTTGTCACGGCTGTCGGAAACGTCAAGCTTTATCGAAGGGATATCCAATTCGCATGTGATTCCCTTGCATATAACGATCTCGATTCGCTGGCCAGGCTATATCGGGAACCGTTCATTTTCCATGAAGGGACCCGTCAATATTCGGCGGACAGTATCTATGTCGTCCTCCAGAACCGCGAGGTTAAAAAGGCCAATCTGATGTCGAACGCCTTTATTGTCATAGAGGAGCAGGATTCGCTCCTATATGACCAGATCAGAGGCGCAGAGATGGTGGCTTATTTCGATTCCACCAGGACGCTGCAGCGCTTCGATGCGCTCGGAGGTGCGGCTGCTCTATTCTATCTTGAAGAGAACGGCACGCTGGCGACCGTCAATAAGGTCGAATCCAAGATGCTCTATGCCCTCTTCTCAGAAGGGACTATTGACCAGATCTATTATTTCGACTCAGCAAAGAACGATGCCTATCCTATTGTGCAGTTGCCAAAGGATGAGAGTTTCCTTAAAGGATATGTATGGAAACCGGAGTTGAGGCCTAACGGCAGGGAAGACATTACCACTCTCGTCCCGAGGAAGAGTCAGAGAAAGACATATCTCAGCAGGCCACGTGCCCGCTTCCCGCATACCGCGAAGTATTTCCCGGGGTATATAGACAAGGTCCATAAAGAGATAGCTAAAAGGGACTCTCTGGATGCCGTAAGGGCGAGGGAGCGAAGAGAGCGGGAACGTCTGGAGGCGGAGCTCGCGGCGATGGATACTCTGAGCTTCAATCGAGATACAGTTGCTCTTGATTCGCTCGGGTTCAAGGGTGATTCTTTGGCCACTGCAGTTATCGATTCTCTTTCAATTCCTCAGCCAACAGATTCATTGTCAGTTCCTTCCGATACTGTTTCCATAGCGCAGCCCGCAGATACGACGGCCTCCGTTTCAACAAAGCCTAAGGGTTCAACCCCTCCTCCTCCGCTGACTCCGGAGCAGATAAAAGCCAAGGAGAAGGCGGCGGAAGCGGCTCGAAAAGCGGCGGAAAAGGCCAAGAAAGACGCGGAAAAAGCCAAGAAAAAGGCTGAAAAGGAGGCAAAAGCCAAGGCAAAGCAGGAGGCTAGGGAGGCCAAATGGGCCGAAGAGGACCGTATTTATGCCGAAAAGCAGGAGGCTAAAAGGCAAAAAGCTCTTGAAAAAGAAAGAGCCCGTAAACTCAAGGAACTGAGAAAACGGGCCCGTAAATCAGAGAAAGAGTACAATCGTTTGATGAAGTACGTCGAAAAGTACAGAGCTAAGCTTCGGCGAAAAGACCGATAATATTCAGGATAACCTTCGAAGCTGCTTCAATGCTCTCGAGGGGTACGAATTCCATCTTTCCATGGAAATTGAGTCCGCCCGCGAAAATATTCGGGCAGGGTAGTCCCATGTAGCTCAGGTTGGCCCCGTCGGTGCCTCCGCGGATGGGCTGGATCTTCGGTTTGATTCCCTCCATTTCCATGGCCTTCACGGCCTTTTCGATAATATGGTAATGCGGCTCAACCTGCTCCCTCATATTCCGGTACTGGTCGCGAAGGTCGAGGACTGCGGTTCCCTCTCCATACTTGCGGTTGATAAAATCGACGCATTCGCGGATGACCTCTTTCTTGCGATCGAATTTCGCTGCGTCATGGTCGCGGATGATATAAGCAAAGTCTGCCTCTTCGACTGCTCCCTTGAAGCTTATGATATGGAAGAACCCCTCATATCCCTCGGTATACTCAGGCCTCTGTTCGATGGGAAGGAGAGAATTTAGTTCCTGACCGATCAGAATTGCGTTCTTCATCTTGCCTTTGGCGCTCCCGGGGTGGACGTTTCGACCCTGGATATGGATCTTTGCGGAGGCTGCGTTGAAGTTCTCGAATTCCAGCTCTCCAATCTCGCCGCCATCCATGGTGTAGGCATAGTCGGCACCGAATCTCTTGACGTCGAATTTAACTACTCCTCGGCCGATTTCCTCATCGGGAGTGAATCCGATTTTAATGGTACCATGCTTGAATTCAGGATGTTCCATTATCCACTGGGCGGCATTCATAATCTCGGCGACTCCTGCTTTGTCATCCGCCCCAAGTAGGGTCGTCCCATCGGTAGTGATAAGAGTCTGACCGATAAAATGGAGAAGCTCCGGGAACTCTGAAGGCTTGAGATAAAGTCCCTGGACCCCTTTGAGGGCAATGTCTGACCCGTCATAGTTCTTGATAATCTGAGGCTTGACATCCTTTCCGGAAGCGTCCGGTGCCGTGTCTACATGGGCGATGAATCCGACTGCGGGAACTTCCTTGTCGATGTTGGAAGGGATTGTCCCCATTACGTATCCGTATTCATCCAGCGAAGCCTCTATCCCCATATCATTCAGCTCTTTGCAGAGCATTTTAAGGAGATTCCACTGTTTTTCGGTCGATGGCTGGCTTGCCGATTCTTCGTTTGACTGTGTGTCTACTGACACATATCTTAGAAATCTTTCGAGAATGTTTTCCATATGTTATTATTCTTCTACAGTTGCTTTCTTGGAACTAATTATGATATAAGCTATTATGGCTAGGAACGGGATGATGGCGACAGCCTCTCCCCACTGGGCGTTCCAACTTGTGAGGAACCAGTCGACGCCTGCGAATTTGAGGATTGCGCTGACAACACCCATGAGGGCGCCGCCTGCGATGAATCCGGATGCGATAAGGGTGCCTTTCTCCTGACGGGCATTATTGAGGGCCTGGTCCTTGGAGCGGGTAGATACGTACCATGAAATCGCTCCTCCGACGAGGAGAGGAAGGTTGAGGTCGATAGGGATGAACATTCCGAGCGCGAACGGCAGAGCCGGAACCTTGAAAATGGTAAGGGCAATAGCGATGAGTGCTCCGATTCCATAGAGTAGCCATGGAGCTCCGCCGCCGTTCATCATCGGCTCAATGACAGCGGCCATCGCGTTGGCTTGAGGCGCTACTAGGGCGTTTTCTCCTACGAATCCATATGTTTTGTTGAGGATGAGCATGACTCCGCAGACGGTCACGGCAGAGACAGCAACCCCCAGGAATTTCCATCCCTCCTGCTTTTTCGGGGTGGATCCTATCCAGTAACCGATTTTAAGGTCGGTTATGAACGAACCTGCGACGGAGAGGGCCGTGCAGACGACTCCTCCGATAATTGCCGCGGCAGCCATTCCTGCGCTGCCCTTGAGTCCTACTGCGACAAGGATAATAGATGCGAGAATCAGGGTCATGAGGGTCATTCCGCTCACAGGGTTGGATCCGACGATAGCGATGGCGTTAGCCGCGACGGTAGTGAAGAGGAATGAGATAATAGCGACCACAACAAGGGCGACCAGGGCCTGCCAGAAGTTATTGACAACCCCGCCGAAGCCGAAGAAAGCGAAAACGGCAAGGAGCGTTATTATAATAGAGGTAACGATTACCTTCATCGAGAGGTCCTTTTCTGTCCTTACCTCGTCCTCCTGTGCCTGCCCGCCTTTCTTGAATTCTTTAGCGGCGAGACCGACGGCGGATTTGATTACTCCGAAGGATTTGATGATACCGATAATGCCGGCGGTCGCGATACCTCCGATGCCGATATGACGCGCGTATTCCTTGAATATCTGCTCGGGGGCCATTTCTCCGACGGTCATTGCGAGTCCGGTATTCATAAGGTCAATTACCTGCCCGCCCCAGATAAGGTTGATAAGGGGAATAATCACAAGCCAGACAAGTAGCGAACCGCAGCAGATAATGAAGGCATATTTGAGACCTACAATATATCCGAGACCGAGCACAGCTGCGCCGGTATTGAGCTTTAGGACCACTTTCGCCTTGTCGGCAACCACCTGACCGACGGAGAGCACAGTAGTGGAGATTGTTTCCGCCCATGCTCCGACGGTTGCGACTATGAAATCATACAGCCCTCCGATAAGGCCGCTGACAAGTAAGGTCTTGGCTCCTTTCCCGCCGCCTTGCCATTGACAAGGACCTGGGTTGTCGCCGTCGCCTCAGGGAAGGGGTACTTCCCATGCATCTCACTCACAAAGTATTTCCTGAATGGAATCAGGAAAAGAATGCCCAGGATGCCGCCCAGAAGCGACGAAAGGGCCATTTTCATAAAATTGACCTGGAGATCAGGATAGAGGAGATTACCGGCGGCGTCGGTCTTGCTCTGGAGAATATATATGGCAGGGAGGGTGAATATTGCACCGGCAACGACTGCTCCCGAGCATCCTCCGATAGACTGGATAATGACGTTTTGAGAAAGAGAGTCTTTTTTTCTAAGGGCTCCGGAAACGCCTACGGCTATTATTGCTATAGGAATTGCAGCCTCAAAGACCTGTCCTACTTTCAGTCCGAGGTATGCTGCGGCGGCCGAGAATATTACGACCATAAGGAGTCCCATCAGTACTGAGTAGGGTGTCACTTCCGCGTAGTTTTTATTTGGGGAAAGCAGCGGAGTGTACTTTTCGCCGGGACGGAGTTCTCTCTGGGTGTTCTCCGGCAGAGTCATTTTCTTTTTTTCCATAGATAGATATTTGTACAAATATAAGTGTCATTTGGGACTTTTTAAACAAAATTGAAAAAAACTCAAAAAAAATTTGGCAGGTCAAAAAAAGTTACTACCTTTGCAGTCCCGTTTGAAACGAGTACCAAAATACGGTTTCACGGAATTGATCATTGACAATACTGAGAGAAAAGATTAAGAGGTAAAGCAAAAGATAGAAAGATAAGTCTGTAAGAGTAAAAGAGTTTTTTCGAAAACGAAAAGAAATTAGGGACTGCAATTTCATAGGCAAAAAGTGATTCATTGAGATCCTTTTAGGAAAATATTATTTCTGGCTATTTTTTCCGAGGCCGGACGACGGGATCGGGAAAAAGAGGCTGGAAGAACAGAAAAAGGAAGCAAGAGCGAACGGAGGATGCCTAGGCTATCCGGAGGCGAAGAAGGACGTGGTAAGCTGCGAAAAGTCGCGGGGATCTGCAAACAGGATTTGATCCGCGAATATCCGAATGGGGCAACCCGGCAGGTTGAAGGCCTGCCGCCATCGTGAGATGGAGCGAACCCGGGGAACTGAAACATCTTAGTACCCGGAGGAAGAGAAAACAAATAGTGATACCCGGAGTAGTGGCGAGCGAAACGGGCATAGCCTAAACCGGAGCGTTTACGGACGCTTCGGGGTTGTAGGAGTACCGTCAAAGACACATGCAGGAACCGGAACGCTGTGGAAACAGCGACCGCAGAGGGTGACAGTCCCGTATGGGCAACGGGCATGCGTCGAAGGTACCACCTGAGTAGGGCGGGGCACGAGGAATCCTGTCCGAATCCGCGGGGACCATCCCGCAAGGCTAAACACTCCCGGAAGACCGATAGTGGACCAGTACCGTGAGGGAAAGGTGGAAAGAACCCCGAACAGGGGAGTGAAAGAGAACCTGAAACCGTTCGTTTACAAGCGGTCGGAGCGTCGTAAGGCGCGACGGCGTGCCTTTTGCATAATGAGCCTACGAGTTGTTTCATGCCGGCGAGGTTAAGCACTTGAGGTGCGTGAGCCGCAGCGAGAGCGAGTCTGAATAGGGCGTTTAGTCGGCATGAACAGACGCGAAACCTAGTGATCTACCCATGACCAGGTTGAAGGGGCGGTAACACGCCTTGGAGGACCGAACCAGTTTCCGTTGAAAAGGGCTTGGATGAGTTGTGGGTAGGAGTGAAAGGCCAATCAAACTGGGAGATAGCTCGTACTCCCCGAAATGTCTTTAGGGACAGCCTCGGACGTTGGCTGCGTAAGGTAGAGCTACTGATAGGATGCGGGGGCTTCATCGCCTGCCAAATCCTGACAAACTCCGAATGTGCGCAGTGCTAGTCCGGGAGTGAGTCGTCGGGTGCTAATATCCGTCGGCAAAAGGGTAAGAGCCCAGATCACCGGCCAAGGCCCCCAAGAGCAGTTTAAGTTGAGACAGAACGAGGTGACACCGCAGAGACAGCTAGGATGTTAGCTTGGAAGCAGCTATTCATTCAAAGAGTGCGTAACAGCTCACTAGTCGAGCGGTGACGCGTGGATGATGAACGGGCATCAAGACTGCCGCCGAAGCCGTGGGATGTATGAATAATACATCGGTAGGGGAGCATTCCAGTCAGCCTTGAAGGTGTGCCGTGAGGCATGCTGGAGCGGCTGGAAACGAAAATGTAGGCATAAGTAACGACAATGAATATAGAAATATTCACACCGAAAACCCAAGGTTTCCTCAGCAACGTTAAACGCCTGAGGGTAAGCCGGGGACTAAGGGGAACCCGAGAGGGGCACCCGATGACGAGGCGGTCAAGATTCCGCCGCCCGCCATGCAGGAGAAGTGATGACCTGGGAGTGACACGGTCGCGTGCTGACGGAATAGCACGTTGAAGGGCGTAGGCGCAAGCTGAAACCTGACAGTACCGGGAGCCTTCGGGCGACTGGACAGCACCGGTAATCAGACCAGCGAGAAAAGTCACAGATCGTTAAGCGCATGGCGGCCCGTACCGTAAACCGACACAGGTGGGTGAGGAGAGAATCCTCAGGTGCTCGAGTGAATCACGGCTAAGGAACTAGGCAAGATTACCCCGTAACTTCGGGAGAAGGGGACCCATCCTCCGGGATGGGCGCAGAGAAATGGCCCAGGCGACTGTTTACCAAAAACACATGGCTATGCGAAATCGTCAAGATGAAGAATATGGCCTGACACCTGCCCGGTGACGGAAGGTTAAGAGGGGGGCTCAGCGCAAGCGAAGGTCTGAATCGAAGCCCCGTTAAACGGCGGCCGTAACTATAACGGTCCTAAGGTAGCGAAATTCCT
>Ga0256404_1000546_pt1 | contig 98228 bp, 80 predicted proteins | sample RumenRJG_01DNA_FD_185990 | JGI IMG/M metagenome (GOLD analysis project Ga0256404, IMG submission 185990) | Bovine rumen microbial communities from Lethbridge, Alberta, Canada - RJG_01 | ecosystem: Host-associated > Mammals > Digestive system > Stomach > Rumen | place: Canada: Alberta | collected... | reverse complement strand
AGCAACGTAGTGCCCGAAGCACTTAGGCTAATCAACCAAGCTCGAAAAGCTGTAGTAGCCTTTCCAAGCCCCGTCTATAGTCCGCTAGGACTTAGGCGGGGTAGTTGACGGTATTATTTTACGACTTTCACGAATGATCTGTCAGCAGATCTCCGACAATCAGTCCATTTGCGGCTGCCTGGGCAAGTGAACGGGTAAAACCTGCCCCATCGCCGATGGCATAGATGCCAGGTGCCTTTTCCAGTTCGAAGTTCCTGCAGGCCGGGCGGGCGCTGTAGTACTTGCACTCCACGCCGTAAAGCAGGGTATCATAATTTGCCGTTCCCGGTGAAACCTGGTCGAGGGCATGGAGCGTCTCCACGATATTATCCAGCTGACGCTTCGGCATGCAGAGAGAAAGATCTCCTGGAACTGCGTTCAGCGTCGGGTGCACGGAGCTGTTGGCCAGCCGGGCTGCGGTCGTGCGCTTGCCGGACTCCAGATCTCCGAGCCGCTGAACGAGCACATAGCCTCCGCTGATCTTATTTGCAAGGGCAGCGATATCTCTGGCATATTCGACCGGCTGATCGAAAGGCTCCGTGAAATGCGTACTGCTTAATAGAGCAAAGTTGCTGTTATCAGAACGCTTGGCAGGATCCTTGTAGCTGTGGCCGTTGACGGTCAGAACGCCATCGCTGTTTTCCGTAACTACCCAGCCGCGTTCATTGAAGCAGAACATGCGGGTCGTATCTCCGTAATGACCTGCTTTGTAATAGATCTTCGGTTCATAGATCCGGCTGGAGAATCTCTCCCAGATCTCATAGGGAAGCTCCACCCGCACCCCGATATCCACCTGATTGTTGTACATCGCAATGCCGTTCTTCCGGCACCAGTCTTCGAACATCCTGTTGCCGATGCGGCCGACCGCAAAGATGATCTTCTCTCCGGTCACCTGCTTTTCAGAGCCCTGCGAAACATAGGTGACGCAATGGGTTTCGCGATTGACGTCTGTGACCTCGGCAAGGGTCTTTATGGTGACCCGGGTTTCCAGATCATGGATCAGATTCAGCATCGTTCCGTAGTTGGCATCCGTACCGAGATGCTTCACTTCCGCCTGCTGCATATGCAGATCATGCTGGAGACATAACGTCTTCAGCTCATTATCGGGCATATAGCGCTCATTATCTGCACCGAACTTCTGCAGCACCTGGTCTGCCTGCTCAATGTAGTCCAGGACTTTCCTATGGTCCATGAAGTCCGGCAGCCAGCCTCCGTATTCCGTGGTGATATTGTACTTTCCATCAGAAAAGGCCCCTGCTCCTGCCATGCCTTCCATGATTGCACATGGAACGCATTTCACACAGCGCTCAGTTTTCCCGGCAACGATCGGGCACTGCCTTTCTTCCAGCTTTCTGCCCTTTTCCAGAATCATCACCTTCATGGACGGATCTTTCTCCATCAGCCGATAGGCCAGCATCAGGCCGCCGATCCCGCCTCCGATAATCACTGCATCATAGTTTTCCATCACGATACTCCTTCCAGCGCATGATATTCCTGTTCCGTAATCGGAATCACCGATCCGTGCCGCACATCCTCTTCCGGAAGCGATAGCTGCTCCGTATCTGACCAGTCAATTTCCGAGTCATAGGAAAGATCCCGGAACCTTCCGGCAAGGAAGGTATGATCGCTGTACTGATCTACGAGAATATGATGCTCTCCGGTCTGCAGATCCCGAAAGACCGCAGGTCCCTCCACCGGTCTTTCATGGATCAGATACTTCCAGTCCAGCACCTTCAGAAACCCTTCTTCCAGAGATCCGGAATAGCCAGGATAGATAGTCAGTGCTCCCGGCCGCTCATCTTTGTAGATCATCCAGTAAGCTCCATTCATCGGAAATATTGTCAGATCGATTACCGGATATCCCGTATCCAGCATCACTTTCGGATAGGAGAACGTATGCAGATCGCTGCTGGTCACCCGATAGATTTTCCCCATGTCATCATGCGGATCACTGTAATACACATAATAAAGATCTGCTTCATTGTCATAAATCACTTCCGGTGCCCAGGCTCGTTTTCCGTCAGTTCCGATGCCATCATCCATGACTGATACAAGCACAAGCTCTGGCTGGCTGAATGTGATCAGATCCTTGCTGAAAAACAGATAAATCGAAGGATTGTCCGCACCCTCAGTTGCTGCAAGCACGAAGTTTCCGTCTTTGGTTCTGGCAAGATCGGGATCCCTGACTCTGCCGCTGCCGAGGTCCGTGTCAATGGTGACACCGCGTACTTTGTTCCAGGAAAGGCCATCTCTGCTCAAAGCGAGAGATCCCTTCTCGCTGCCGAGATTGCCATTGAAATAGCTCATCACATATCCGTATGCCTCGTCCAGGAGGACAGCCGAATATGTCCTGCTCATAGAAAGATCTTCTCTGGTCAGCTTTGCTTCAAATACCACATGCTCTTTTTCCTGGTCCGAGGTCTTGACCAGCTCAGAGCCGGAGAATTCCGCATGCCCGGAAACCATGGAATAGGAGATGGTGCTGCCATTCTTTTCCTGTTCCGGAAGAACGGTCTTCGAGAACAGCACGCCTTCGATATCCGCATCCAGCGAAGCGGCATCCTGTTCCAGCAGAGTTCTGGGATCATTGCCATCCACATGGATCTGAAAGGTTTTCTCTGCCTGGCTCTGCTCCGTGCGGATGGACGCATGTACTACCGCATCTCCGCCGGTTTCTGTATCCTTGCGGATCCCTCTGTCATCCAGGACATCATTCTCTTCCACCTTCCAGGTGAGAGGATATCCTTCGATCTCTGTATCCACGAACCAGAGATCCCGTTCCAGATGTGCTGCATCAGGAATCGAGATCGTATCAAGCAGCACAGAAGCATAAGCAGATTCATATTCCTGCCTGATCACTTCTGCAGAAACTGCCTTCGGACGGATTCTCAGATCAGAGAGCTTTCCCTCCATGGGTTCAAGCCCCTGATCATTTTTCCCGAACGAGAGAACTGCATCAGACAGAGAACCATGAAACGTTCCGGAAGCAGCTTCCTCGCCATTCAGAAAAATCCCTGTTTTCTTCCCCTTCACGACATACGCCAGATAATTCCAGCGATCTGTGGAAACCGTGATTCCGCCATCTGCGACAATCCAGTTTCCATCAGAATCAGATAACGTCAGACCGGAGAAGGTCTCGCTGCTGAAGCCGCTTCCGGTCAGCGTGATCGTCTCTTCGCCATTTGAAAGAGACCAGATGCAGGTGTCCGGATAGTTGTTTTCCGGACGGATCCAGAATGAAATCGTATAGGATCTCTCACCGGCAATCTCTGCCTCATAAGTTTCTGCGCAGATCGTACCATAGGACCATAATCCATCCGTTTCTTCATCTGCGGACAGCAGCGTCTCAGAAGCAGAGGGGGCACAGGAAAAGCAGCCGAGAATCAACGCTGCAAGAACGACTGACCGGAACTTCATCTGCCTTCCTTCTTCTGCTGTCTTCTGCGGGCAAGGACCCCCTTGAGACGAACATAGAGATTGCGGAAACTGCGGTACAGCAGCCAGTAGACCGCCGTGGTGATCACGGCAATCAGGAAGCCGAGAATGACGATATTCAGAATCAGGCGGACCACCGTGATGGAGCCTGCCGCAAAGAAGCGATTCCAGATGACAAAGCCGAATGCACCGATCAGGCCTGCAACCGCCAGACGGTTGAGAACCATGAAGTAATAGTCTTTTACGGAACGATGGAACACATTCCGATAAACGAGGCCTGGATTATACGTGAAATCAATTCCCCAGTATGCAATCGTCGTTGCCATGACCACGCCAAGCAAGCCTAGCTTCTGAACCAGGAGGATGGAAAGCACGATCTTCACGATGGCAAGCAGGTAGGCATTGTTGCGCGCATTCACGTAAAGGCCGTTAGCATCTCTGGCAATGATGACCGGCTGACGCATCGTGACATAGAAGATATTCAGTCCGAACAGGAAGCAGATCGGAATCGAGGCATTGTAAAGCGGATCGCCCATCCATACCGGAACAAACTGCGGCATCACGATGAAGATGACGGTGGCAACCACCGTGGAAATATAAGTTGAAAAATTGAAGAACTCGGTAAAGACCGGGTAGCTGTCAGCCTGTTTTTCCGCAAAGAGGTTGCCGAAACTGTTCATCGGCGACTGCACCATGGACTGCGTGATCTTGCCGATATTGTCGGTCAGATAGCTGTAAATGCCGTAGACAGAAGACATCGTATAGCCCATGAAGCCGGAGACGACGATATTGTCGGTCTGCGTCGTTGCAAGTTCGGAAAGGCGCTGCACAACCGCATAGCCAGCCTTCTTCCGGAAGGAGGAATCATCTGTCTGTTGAGGCTTTTCTTTCAGCCATGGATATTCTTTCAGGGCGATATGACGGGCAAGCGTATTGGAGCCGAGAATATTGAAGGCTTCGATGATGAGCATCCAGAGGAATGGCTGCTTCAGAAGAATGGCAATGACCATTGCCAGCATTCTCAGAATTGCAATGCTCTGAATCCAGATATTGATCTTGTATTCTTTCTGATCGGCCATGATGACAAAGTTCGGGCCCATCAGGAAATAGCTGATGCCATATGGCAGTGCCATGAGCAGGAACGTTCCCGCCGTATCCCAATAGCTGAAAGGCGACTCGCTGAAATCCGGAAACAGCAATGAAACCGCAATCGATGCAGCGATCACGACACAGCCGGTGATGCGGAATACCTTCACGGCGCCATGATAGATTTCTTTTACGCGTTCATGATCGCCATCGGCAAGCGGATGATACAGAAGCTGGCGGAACGCAAGGGAATAGGCCAGCTCACAGATATTCAGAAAGGTAATGAACTGCGCGATGGTGAGCTGCAGACCATTGACATCGCTGCCATAGAGGTCTTTGAAAAGGCGGACCTTGATGAATCCTACTAAAGGCAGGATAATAGCCGCTAAGGTGCTTACCAGGAAGTTGTAGAAAGAATATCTTGTACGGGACGTAACGTGCTCTCCTATTTTCTCTTGATGATCGGATCGAAGATCCATCTCGTGGCGCAGGAATACCAGCGTAAGAAGATCTGGTTCTTCCGGCTCAGATTCTTCAGGTAATGATTCTGCTTCCAGTTCGGATAGCAGCTGTTCATGACAGATTCGCTTTCTTCATAGTATTCTGCTTCGCGATCCGAGCGGATGAAGCGGAACATGCCATAAAGCCGCAGATGCTCGGCATGCAGGTATTCGAGTTCGTCATGATACTTCTGATCGATTCCAAGTGTCTCAAAGTGATCGCGCATCGAAGATAGCACAGTGAAGATCTGCGCCAGGCGCGGATCGCTCGTGCTGGCCATGATAGACCCTTCCCGCTGGCGGTAATGAATCATCGCGCCGGGAAGATATCCGATCTTCTCTGCTGATGCCAGCAGTCTCGTCGTGACCGGGATGTCTTCATACCAGGTGCGCAGCGGAAAGCGCATCATCGGATCTTCCGTGAACAGCTCGGAACGGTAGATCTTGTTCCAGGCAAACAGCGGAGAAAGCAGTGCTTTCTTCTGAATCGTATCCGCTTTCCAGCTGCTGAGCCCTTTCATGACAAACCGTTTTCCCGGGTCTTTATACCAGTACTCGATATCTGCCAGGCAGATATCGCATTCCTCGCGGTCCATCAGCTCAATGGCTTTCTCATAGTATTCCGGTTCGACCCAGTCATCGCTGTCCAGAAAGGTCAGATATTCGCTGCGTACGAACGGAATCGCAAAATTGCGTGCGTCAGACAATCCCCCATTGTCTTTATGGCACAGATGGAACATGCCCGGATCCCGGTCTACATAGCGCTGAGCAATCTCGCCGCTGCGGTCAGTGCTGCCGTCATTGACCAAAATGACCTGCAGGTTTTCAGCGGTCTGGGCAGCGAGGCTGTCCAGGCATTGAGGCAGGTACTGTTCCACGTTGTAGATGGGTACGATGACGGTCAGCTTCATGTGTTCTCCAGCCTGAAAAAGACAGTTTTCATTATAGCACAGTGCTTCATTCGCTCCGCAGGGCATCAATCGGATTCAGCTGGCTTGCCTTTCTGGCTGGTGCCCAGCCGAACAGAATGCCTACTGCAAGCGAGAAGAAGAAGCCTAAGGCAATCGCTCCGGGATTCAGAATGAACTTGGTATGGATCAGCTGGCAGGCAATGTAAGACAGCAGTTCTCCGACGGCAATGCCGATCACGCCTCCGGTTACGGAAAGGATGATCGATTCCAGCAGAAACTGCAGCTGGATCACGCCTGGTTCTGCTCCCAATGCTTTACGAAGACCGATTTCTTTCGTGCGTTCCGTGACGGTCACAAGCATCATGTTCATGATGCCGATTCCGCCGACCAGAAGAGCAATGCTGGCAATGCCGCCAAGCATTGTGGTCATCATCGAGACCATCGTATTCATCGTGCTGAGCAGGCTTTCCATATTGAAGATATAGAACGCATTCTTGTTCTGATTGAAGGTATTGTTCAATAGCTGCTTGATGCTGTCTTCGGTCTCGTTCATTCTGCTCGTATCGCTGACATAGAGATCGACGCTGGTGATGGCATTGGTGCCATTCATCGTCAGAGCATTGCGGTAAGGAATATAGATCGTTCCGGCATCATCGTTGCTGATGGTCATCGTGCCCATCAGATTATCCGAAGATCCGCATAAGCCAACAATCTGATACAGCACGCCGGTGATCCGGATGTTCTGCCCGACGGGATTCTGCCCTGGAAAGAAGGTCTTTGCACAGGTGCTGTCAATGACGCAGACCTTGACATCGTTCTGCATATCAGAGACGAGCAGCGGACGTCCGGAGGTTACCAGTCCTTCGTTATGAAGGAAATACTGCTCATTCCTGCCCTGCACGCTGACTTTGTCAGAAACCTTTCCGCCCGAAGCAACTTCTGAAACCACACTGACGGAAGGAGAAATGCTGGCAATATTGTCGATTGCAGAAAGCTCAGCCAGGTCATTCTCGGTAAGGCCAGGTTTCAGAACCGTTCCGGGCACGGAAACTTCCAGCATGCCCGCCCCCATGGAAGAAAACCTTCCGATCATATAGGACGTCACAGCAGATACCGTAGTGACCAGGGCAATGACCGCAGCGACACCGATGATGATGCCGAGCATCGTCAGGAACGACCGCATCCTGTTGTTTCTGATATTGGCAAAGGACATGCGGATGCTGCGGCGGATCATGCTTGATTTACGCATCTTCCACTCCTCCTTCACTCAGCTCGCCATCGAGGATTCTCACGATTCTCTTTGCATGAGAGGCAATATGGGCATCATGGGTGATCATGATGATGGTTCTGCCTTCTCCATTCAGCTCCCGGAATATCTCCATGACCTGTTCTCCGGTTTTCTGGTCCAGGGCACCGGTCGGCTCATCTGCCAATAAAATCGTAGGGTTGTTGGCAATTGCTCTGGCAATGGCGACACGCTGCTGCTGGCCGCCGGAAAGCTGATTGGGGTAATGGTCCATCTTGTCTTCCAGTCCGACCCGCTTCAGCATCTTTTCCGCCCGCTGCCTGCATTCCTTTTCAGAAGCCCCGGCATAGACGAGCGGGAGCTCTACATTCTCCAGTGCCGTTTCTCTCTGGAGCAGATAAAAGGACTGGAAAATGAATCCGATCTCCCGGGAACGGATTCTGGCCAGTTCTTTTTCGTTCATCGCAGCAATATGCCGGCTATTCAGATAATAATCCCCGCTGGTCGGAGTATCGAGACACCCGATGATATTCATGAGCGTGCTCTTGCCGGAACCGGAAGGCCCCAGCACGGCCAGGAATTCCCCTTTTCTTACTTCCAGGTCAATTCCTTTCAGCACGACTGAGGTTTCCTCGCCCATCTGGTATTCCTTCGTGATTCCATGCATACTCAGAATCACTTCCTGATCGGGCTGAATAAACGGTGCAAGCTTCAGCTCTGCTTCACTCATCTGAACTATCTCCGCCGGAAACTGTCATATCTGCCATCGGATCGGATACAGTCGGAAGATAACGGACCGTATCTCCTTCAGATAGGCCGTCGGTGATTTCGACATAGTTCCCGTCAGAAACTCCGATTGTCACTGCCTTCTCTTCTCCGTTTTCATCCAGTACATAAGCAGTATTGTCAGAATGATAGCTGACTGCATCTGCCGGCAGAGAAAGGACCTGCTTCTCATCCGCATTGGTCAGCCGCACTTCTGTGCTCATCCCGGACTTCACATCCGCATCCGCCGTGAATTCCACCGTTGCGCCGAAATAAGATACCCCGCTCTGTACGGCTGCTTTCTCGTCAATGGAAGAGATGGTACCCGGATAGGACTTGCCGATGGAATCAATGTAGATCGTCACCGCGCTGCCTTCAGACACATTCTTGACCGAATATTCGTCCACACGGATGGAAACCTCCATATGGCTGAGGTTGGATACGACTGCGGCCGGAGTTCCCATCGTGCAGGCATCTCCTTCCTTCACCGTAAGCTGAGTAATTGTTCCATCCATCGGAGCAGTCAGCGTATAGTCGCTGAGAGCTTCTCTCTGATGATTCATCTGCAGATCACTGACCGTCGTATCTGCGGCGGTCGCTGCTCTTTGTACGGACGATTCGAGATTGCCGAGCTGCTGCTGAACCGAGGAAGCGACAGAATCGTATCCGATTCTAGCCTGTTCCCAGGCAGCGTAAGCTTGATCTCTGGCTTTTTCTGCGGCATCAACTGCGGCAGTGGACTGAGCTGCTGAGTATGCAGCATCTGCGGAATCCAGAGCAGTCTTCAGCACAGTCATCTGCTTGAAGATCAGCTGATAAGCCTTATCTGCCGGATCGTAATACTGAGACTCATAATCTGAAACTGCTTGTTCGGCTGAATTCTTTTCCTCTTCTGCAGTATCTTTAGCTGCCTCTGCAGCAGGCTTAGAAGCTTCGTCTGCACTCTGAAGAGCGGTATTTGCATTTGCAAGATTCAGTTCTGCCTGGTCAAGAGCAGCCTGCAGCACCGCCAGCTGGGCAGCCGCATTGTTATAATTCGTGATTGCCGTCTGATTGGCCGGATCATTCATGAATGCATCGTAAGCTGCCTGGGCAGCATCTTTCTGGGCAGAAGCTGAAGAAATTGCCTGATTTCTGGCGGAAACAGCAGAATTGTATGCATTCTCTGCATCCTTCCATGGGCCATAGGTCTGGTCCTTCAGGGCCTGGGCCTGCTGAAGGGAGCTGTTCAGACCGTTATTCAGATCGCTCTGGTAATTGTTGTATGCAGTGATCGCATCCTTGACCGACTGATTGTTTGCTTTCTCCGTCTGGGCAGCAGTTGCTTCAGCAACCTGAAGACTGTACTCTGCTTCAGACGCATCCAGAATCGCGATCGTCTGCCCTTTCACGACAGAGTCACCGTTTTTTACGAGGACCTGCGAGACAGTGCCGGATACCTTCGGGACAACTGACCGCTCCGTGACAGGTTCTACGGTGCCGATGAAGCTGTTATAGGTTGTAATATCCCTGCGGGTTACTGTCGCGGTGGAATATCCTGGTGAAGCAGACGAAGAACCGGAGGCAAGTTTCAGAAGGACTGCCGCTGCAATGACCGCGATAATGATTCCCTTATGGTGTTTCTGCCAGAATTTCTTCATGTTATCCTCCTGCTCAAGCCTGCTTCTTATGACGGAAAATCAGAAGCTTGCTGAAGACGTAGTTCAGAACAACGACAATGACATTCGATGCGAACTTGATGATCACATCGTTCATGCCCATGCGGTCCACGCATACATACATGATCAATAGATCCAGTCCTCCGGTTGCCAGACGTGCCGCAAAGAATGAAACAAGTTCCTTCAGAATCTCATTCTTCGTGCTTGCTTCGCTGTGGAAGACATAGCTCCGATTGGTGAGATATGCAGTCAGAACCGAGAGGACCCAGGCAATGATCGTGCTTGGAACCGTACCGATGCCAAGCGGATGTGCACATACCCAGTAGGAAACGATGTTGATCATCGTGGTCAGTACTCCGAATACGAGATACCAGAATACGTCTTTGTATTTTTCGTAGAGTTTCTTCATCTTCTTTTTCCTCAGCCTAGCAGTGAGTATACGATAATCCCGCCGATAATCAAAGCAAGAGAAGCAATCTTGCGGGGACTGATCCGTTCATGGAAAATCTTCACGCCGAACCAGGTTACATAGACATAGCTGGTCGTTTCAAGAACTGCGCCCAGAGAAAGCGGTATCCCGCGGTATGCAAGAATAGACAGAAAAGTTGAAATCACGAAGATGACATAAGCAGTGATCACCTGGGGATTCAGATATTCCCTGATCCGGCTGCTGTAGGTCTTCATCGCTGATTTCTTCAGAAGAACCTGGGAGATCGCACTGATGAAGGTTCCCAGCAGAAGAAACATCGCGTAGTGAAGTGTGCTATTCATCTGCTTTCTCCTGATCTGCATAGGAATACAGAACAATGCCTGCTACGATCATCGCTAATCCTGTCAGCTTCCCGGCGGTCATCTGCTCTTTGAAGAACAGCATTCCCCAGATAAACCCCCAGACGACTGAGGCTGCCTTGTTTGCATATGCAGAGGTAAGCGGAATCCGCTTGATGATCTGCTGCCAGCCGATCGCATAGATGCCAAGCAAGGCAATCATTCCCGCATAGCACAGACAGAAACCAAGGCTCAGAAAAGGCTCTCCTGCAGCGAGCTTGGACAGCACGCTGCTGATCGAATAGAGAGCCAGCAGCAGATGAAGAAACAGATAGACCTTAGCGCGTTTCATGAAGTTTCCTGTCCAGATTCTTCAGATCTTCAATGACATAAAGAGGACGATCTTTCACTTCATTGAAGATATTGCCGATATAGATTCCCGCAATCCCGGTCGTTGCGAGCATGAGTCCCCCCATCAGGAAAACAGCGATCAGAAGACTCGCCCAGCCTTCTGGAGAAGAACCGTTTGCAAAATGGAGAATGACTGTGTAGATAATTGCAAGGACCGAAAAAACGGCAAAGATCATCCCGAGATACACGGCAATCCAGAGTGGTTTATTGGACTGGGCAGTGATGGTCTCAATTGCCAGCTTCAGCTTTTTGTGAAACGTATACGAAGACTTTCCTGCTGCCCGTTCGTCTGCCTCGACGTTGATGACTGCGGTACGGAAGCCAAGCCAGCGGAGAAACATGATATAATCCCGGTTCTTTTCGCGCATCCTGCAGAACTGGTCTACAATGCGGCGGCTGGCAATGCTGAAATTGCCGACTGCAGGATCATAGTTGTCATCGGAGAACCGATTATAGACACGATAGAACAGATGTGACCAGAACATGGTCCAGCGGCTGTCAATCCGGTCGATGCGGCGGACAAAGACCACATCGTAACCTTCCCTGGCTTTCTGATATAATTCCGTGATTCCTTCCGGACGATCCTGCAGATCGCAATCCATCACAACCACGTAATCTCCGCTGCTATAGTCTACTCCGGCAGTGATTGCCCGTTCCTGTCCGAAGTTTCTGGAAAAGTGAATTCCTTTTACTCTCTGGTCTTCTTCACAGAGCTTCTGAATCTCTTCCCAGCTGTTCTCAGGATCGCTGTCCTCAACGAAAATAATCTCGTAGTCGGAAACAAGTTCTCTGCAGACGGCAGTCAGCCTCCGATAAAGATCCCCAAGAGCTTCCCGGCATCCATATTCTGGAATCACAATGGAAAGATCCATATCAGCGCTCCTCAAAGAAACCTGAGACAGCCTGGATCACCTGCTGCTGATCTGCCGCGGAAAGATGATAATACATCGGCAGGCGGGTCAGCCGCTCGCTTTCCTTCGTAGTATAGAGATCCTCTCCGCTGAATCTTCCGAACTTGTATCCGGCTGGAGCAGAATGAAGCGGAATATAGTGGAATACTGATTGAACCCCATGTGTCTTCAGATAGGAAATGAACCTGGTTCTTTCGTCAAGGTCCTTCAGCTTCACATAGAACATATGGGCATTATGAGTGCATCCTTCCGGAATATGAGGAAGCTCCAGCAATCCTTTTTCCTGAAGCGGCTGAAAGGCATCCCAGTATCCATTCCAGGAATGAAGACGGTCTTCATTGATTTCATCTGCTTTCAATAGCTGCGGATAGAGATATGCCGCATTCAGTTCGCTTGGCAGATAGCTGTCACCGAAATCTACCCAGGTATACTTATCAACCTGACCGCGGTAGAACTTCGACCGATTTGTCCCCTTCTCTCTCAGAATTTCCGCACGTTCGTTATACTCCGGATGATTGATGACAATCGCTCCGCCTTCCCCCATGGAATAGTTCTTGGTTTCGTGGAATGAATAGCATCCGAAATCTCCGATCGTGCCAAGTGCTTTGCCTTTATAGGAAGACATGACACCCTGAGCGGCATCCTCCACCACAAGCAGATGATGGCGGCGGGCAATTTCCATGATGGCATCCATCTCGCAGGCAACCCCTGCATAATGAACTGCCACAATCACTTTCGTATGATCTGTGATCGCTGCTTCAATCTTCGTTTCGTCGATATTCATTGTGTCAGGACGGATATCCACAAAGACAAGCTTCGCCCCGCAGAGTACCGCGGAGGTTGCCGTGCTTGAAAAGGTGAAGCTCGGCAGAATGACTTCATCTCCCGGTTTCAGACCGCACAGCAGCATTGCCATATCCAGCGCAGAAGTTCCACTGGTGGTCAGCATCACTTTCTGAGCATGAAACCTCTGTTCCATCCATTCATTGCATTTTTTCGTAAAGGGGCCGTCTCCGCAGATCTTATGCGAATTGATGGCATCGGTAACATATTCTGATTCATCGCCTGTACAAGGCGGCACATTGAAACTGATCATCTGTTCCCTCGGATTCGTGTTCTATCTTATCACATTCCTGTTTTGTACCCGGAAACAAAGGAAATCTTAAGAATTGTTCTGTCTGGGTTCTTCCTGCGGATGGTTCTTCCGGAATTCTTCCATCATCCGCTTCTTCAATCCTGCATAGGCATGTTCAGAATGTCTTTCATTCATCAGGGCATAATCACGCAGCTTCTCAATGATCTTCGTCTTGCTGAAACGATCATAGAAAGGACGGATCTTTGCCTCGTACGGAGTCAGTTTCTTCAGATAGGTCTGCAGGTAATCCAGGGTCTCATCATACTGGTCTTCGGTGCAGCTCAGGCGATTCATCTGATACAGCATGAACTTGAAGCTTTCAAACATACGGTAATAGAAGATATCCGGATGATGCGATGCTCGCTCTGCTTCATTCAGGATGGACTTGAAGACCCGGATCTGACCATTCATCGCGGAGAAGCTGACATCTGTCATCGAATTGCCCTTGCGGTTGATCAGATAGTTGGCTAATGGCTTTTCGGTATAGATCACTTTCTGTGCATTGAGCAGGGACAGGTAGAACAGCATGTTATCCGTATAGCCGACATGTTCCGGGAATACGATATCCCTGGCGAGAGAAGTGCGGTACAGCTTGGCATGCGGACTCGGATTCACGAAGAACAGGTCATTGAAATTCTCCTGATCCGCGTTATACACCGTATTGGATTTCAGCTGAACAAAGTCCCGGTTGTAGCTGCAGTCATATTCCTTGATGGTGCTGTCTTCATAGGTGACCATCTTAGCCCCGATCGTGATATCCGCATCCCCTACTGCGGCTAAGCTGAGCAGCGTTTCCATGGCTTCCGGTTCCAGCGTATCATCCGGATCGCAGACCAGGAAATACGGAGTTCTGGTCTCCTTGATGGCAACCTGAAGAACGGAGCCATAGCCTCCGTTCTCTTTCCGGATTCCTCTGATCTTCTCGGGATAGTTCCGGCAGTATTCTTTAATGATCTCATCGCAATGATCCGGTGAACCGTCATTGACTGCGTAGACGATGAAATCGTCTGAGGTCTGGTTCAGCAGCGAATCAAAGCATTTGCGGAGGTATTTCTCGACATTGTAGATCGGAACGATAATAGTTGCTTTTGCCATAGATTAACCTTCTTTCTTATGCCGCAGTGCATTCAGTTTCAGATACATGCGAAGCCGATTCTCGTTCAGATAGATCCAGTCGCTGCGGTTCTTTGCGATCGGATATCTGCATTTCGGGTATTCCGGCCAGCTGGTCTTCAGAAACCAGAAGCATACCTGGATATATTTGCTGACAAGAGCAGTATCCCTGCAGGTTCTGGTCTTGCGCAGGCATTCGGTGATGTTGACGCCGGCAAGATATTTCAGCTCTTCGTAATACTTCTCATAGACTCCATGGGCTTTATAGTCATCCATGGTGATCTTGATCATGTCGAGGACATGATAAGCCTTCCAGCTGAAGTCAGAAGTGATGTTGCCGGGGCGGTCGACAAGATAATCATAGAGCGGAGAATTGATGAATGCGATCTTCTTCGCCCGTAACAGAAGACGATAAGTCGTCCCGAGATCTTCATAGTAGCATCCCCATGGATAGAGAATGTGACTGTCCCGGAACAGAGAAAGGCGATACATCTTGCCCCAGGCGCAGTTTCTGATCTTCGTGATCAGTTCCGGATGCTCATTGAGGGAGTACGTGGTGTGTTCGGAAAACGGATTGGCGATCACTTCTTTTTCTCCGGTTACCATATGGTACTGATAATAGTCAAACAGCACCATATCTGCATCGGTTTCCTGGAACTTCTTCATGCATGCTTCAAGCAGCAGCGGTTCGACGAAGTCATCGCTGTCAATGAAATCGATATAAGTTCCTGAGGCTTGTTCCATGCCGGCATTGCGGGCATCGGAAAGGCCTCCGTTCGGCTTGTCAATCACATGGATGCGGGCGTCTTTTTCTGCATAGGATCGGCAGATGGAGAGGCTATGATCCGTGCTGCCGTCATTGACCAGGATGAGTTCAAAATCCTTCCAGGTCTGATTCAGGACGGAATCAATGCACTTCGGAAGGTATTGTTCTACGTTGTAGACTGGGATTACGACGCTGATTTCAGGCATTCGCCTTTCTCCTGTTCATTCTGGAAAGCACCCGCCGGCATAGTTCTTCTTTTGAAACATACAGAACGCAGAAATAGATGACCATTCCTGTCAATACCTGCAAAAGCGTTCCGGCAATGTTTTTCGGCAGGAAGCTGTTCATGAAATAGACCACTGCAAACATCAGCAATGCCCCGGCGATATAGATGACATAGCTTCTGTTCCGAAAGCCCAGGTGGACTTTCTTGCGGATCATGAGCATCTGCGTGAGCATGACTGAGAATTCAGCGATCAGGCTGCCGATAATGGCGCCATAGGCACCGTATCGCGGAATCATCATGAAATTGAAGCAGAAGTTCACGATCGATCCGGCCACGACCGACTTCGTGTACTGCGTGTACATGCCGGTAGGAACCATGTACTGCGTGCCGGTGACATTCGACATCGAGATGAAGATGATGATCGGACAGCCGAGCATGACCAGATTCGAAACGATCGGCCATTGCGGAATGTACCAGCTGATGAAGTTCGGGGCGATTGCCATCATGCCGAAGCACATCGGAAACGCCAGCATGCAGGCGATCTTCATGGTCACGGAGATCAGGCGCTGGGCTTTATCTGCCCCGTCAGAATCATTGTAATAGACATTCGTGACGCGCGGAAGAACGACTGAGCCGATACTGGTGATGAAGGTCAGGAACATCTTCACGATATTCATGGAAGTGTTGTAATACGTCACATGATCCACGTTTCCATACATTGCCCCGAGCATCGTCGTATCAAGCATCGTATAGACGGAGATTGCAATGGTCGGAACGAAGAGCTGGAACGTCGCCCTGAAGTGATGCCGATAAGCCTCTCGGAGAGAGACTTTCTCAAAGGTGATGTACTGGTGCAGCTGCAGAAACATGATCGCCTGGCCGATCAGCTCGGCCCCGACGTTGATCAGGATATAGAGCCAGAGGTCTTCCGGCTTCTTGCAGAGGGTCATGATCAGAAAGACGCCCAGGCATTTGACGACGATGTTGCGGATGCTGGCTTTCTTGAAGTCTTCCACCCCGTAGAAAAACCAGGTGATATCCAGCATCGAGGCAATCATCGTGAGCCCGGTCAGTTCATAGTAGAACCTGTTCTCCGTGACGAAGAAATGGATGAACAGATAGAACGCTGCCATGGCCACGACCATGTCCAGCAGCTGCATATAGAAGATCTCAAAGAAGGTCCGGTTGAGTTCTTCCCTGCTGTTTCTGACTTTCGCAATCTGCCGGTTTCCGTAGGTATTGATGCCGAGGATTCCGAACAGGATGAACCAGTTCATGATCGAGCCGGCATACTGGTAGATGCCGAGCATCGTCTCGCCGATATGCGCAGCAGTATATGGCACCAGGATCATCGGAAGAATGATCTTCACGATCTGGTAGAGGGCATTGTAAAGATAATTTCTGATCAGTTTTCTATCCATGCAGGCTTCTTTCTCTGATGACTGTTATTATACTCAGTACGCTCTGAACCGCAAAAGGATGCGGCTGCGCATCCTCAGCCTTCTGCCAGCAGCTTTCTGGAAAGCTCCAGAGCCGCATCCACGGCAGCGTCCATGTCATAGTACCGGTATTCTGCCAGCCTTCCGAGCAGATGAAGATTCTGAATTCCGTCAAGCAGGCTCACATAGTCCTGATAGCGCTGCCGGGATGCTTCGGTGAACACCGGATAATAAGGCACATTCCCCTTCTTTCCATGGCGATCATAGGCATAGGGGTATTCAATGGCAATGGTAGTCTTTTCCACCGGCGGGTGCAGCATCATCTTCTTGTATTCCGAGATTCTCGTATACGGGTGCTGCTTAGCAGGAGTCGGGTAATTCACGGTCGTGACCGGCTGATAGTCCCCGTCTTCTGTTTCAATCTCAAACTCCAGGCTCCGGTAGGAAAGCTCGCCGAGCTGACAGCCCAGAAGATCATCGACCAGACCGGTATATACGACCGTTCCGGGATACTCCTGGCCATCCAGGAATACTTTTTTCTGAGCGGGGTCGACCTGAAGACGAGAGGAAGAATCAGTCCCTAGTTCCAGATGAATGCCCGGATGATTCAGCATGCGCTGGAACATGGCGGTGTATCCCTTTTTCGGCATCTGCTGATAGCGATTGCGGAAATACCGGTCATCATAGGAAACCAGCACCGGCACTCTTCCGGTGACAGCAGGATCGATTTCCTCTGCCGTATATCCCCACTGCTTCATCGTATAATACTTGAAGACATGCTCGAAGATATAATCAGCTAATTCCCGGATCTCAGGATCTTCATTCTTGCGCAGTTCAAGAATCGGCACTTTCTGATCCATGCCATACGCATCGATCAGCACCTGCTTCAGATGGTCTGCTTTTTCTCTCTGAAACAGCATCTCAATGGACGTCAGATTGAACGGAATCGGAACAAGCTTTCCTTCAAGATAGCCAAGCACCCGGTGCTCATATGGGAACCAGTCCGTGAACCGGGACAGGAAATCGACCGCCTGCTTCGAATCAGTATGAAAGATGTGCGGCCCATACTCATGCCGGAGAACCTGATTCTCATCCAGATAGTCATAGGCATTTCCGCCGATATGATCGCGCTTTTCAAGAACCAGAACCTGCTTTCCGTAATCTGCCAGGCATCTTGCGGTTACTGCCCCGCAATACCCTGCCCCGACAATCACTGCATCGTATTTCATAGCCCTAATTCCTCTCTGATCCGTTCGTTTTCCAAGGCAATCCCCTGCTGCATGGTGACAGAAGGCTCATAGCCCGTAAGCCTCCTCAGCTTTGAGATGTCCAGCACGATCGCTCTGACGACCGGGACATCGCTGCTTTTTGGAACAATGCGGATCGGATGGCCAGTCGCTTCTTGTGCCAGATGAATCACCTCATTCAGGCTGGTCCCGATTCCGGAGCCGACATTGATGATTTCGCGGCTGATCTCTTTCTGAATCAGCAGTCTGATTGCCTGGGCAAGATCGGTGATATAGAAATAATCCCGGATGGAGTCTCCATCGATCCACATCTCAAACGGATCATTCTGATAGGCTTTCCGGATCAGAATCGGAATCACGCCCTGGCGCTTGCCGCTGATCTGATAGCCTCCATATGGATTGGACAGCCTCAGAATCAGATAATCCAGATCCGATTCCTGGATCACTTCTTCTTCCCGGGTCTTGCTGCGGGAGTACAGGGTCATGGGATGAAGAATGTTTTCTTCAGAGATCGGCTTCAGGCTGTTGCCATAGACCGTTCCTCCGGAAGAGAAAAACAGGAATCTCTTTGCCCCGCCCTTTTTCAGGCTTCTGAGCAGTCTCCTGTAATTTCCTGCGATGCCATCCAGAGCCATTTCCTCATTTTCGCTGACGGCATTATTTGCCACAAGTCCGATCGCATCGATGATCACCGCATCATGAAAATCCAGTGCATCCATCTCATCCGGATTGAAAGCATCGACCTCCCTGAAATCAAGCACCTTGGAAACATAGGGACTGTCAATGCCCCAGATTTCTGTCGGAAATGTATTTCTGAGAAGCGCATACAGGTTATATCCGAGATATCCGCATCCGAGGATAATCACTCTCTGTTTCTGTTCTGTTTCCATCTTCTGAGTCCTTCCTGTTCATCCGATCCGGTAGATGCGGATCGTGCTGTTCTGATAGATATTGGTTCCGCATCCGGCAAGTGCTGCATCGAATTCCGGATTCTCCCAGTATCGTATGACTGCGTACTGAACCTTGTATCTGGCTAGCAGCGTACCGGTTTCTTCATATGGCGCTTTCTGCACTTCGTCCCATGGATGATGGCGTCTGGCAATCTGATACAGATCTTCATTTACTCTCGTATCGGTATAATACGTATCCCGCGGCGTGATCAGCTGGATCACATTCGGCAGATAGGAACGAGTCGCTTCGATCTGAGAAAGGATGACAGGCTGAGTGCCTGAAAAAGCACCTTCTCCGACTTCTTCTTTCAATGCAGCAATCGCTTCTGCCTCCTCTTTCGTCACCTTGGAAAGCGGATCGGTATCTCCTGCATGGGATACATAGAACCCATACGAAGCGTTTCCATCTCCCTTCAGGGCAAGAACATTCGTATCAATGGTCACAAACAGAAGGAGTCCCGCAAGACAGGTCTGCAGAAGCCGCCTTTGCCTGGATGCATTGAGGTGCTGGAAGATCAGATTGATCAGAAACAGCTCGGTGAACGGATTGAACAGAACCTCCCATGCCCGGTAGAACACATTGGACGCAATCGTCGCAGCAATTGCAGGAGTTGCAAGCGGGTTCATGAATACGAGCAGCATCAGCTGCGCAGTGACCTTCAGATAAAGATCTTCTGGTTTCACGGCATTCTGAATCAGCAGAATGACCCCGATCCATCTCAGCACATTGATCAGATTATCCAGCCACGTGCTGTAGACGAAGAAGTAATCCTTGACCATATCCACATTCTGATGATTCCGGAAGTAATAATCATAGTCATAAAGGAATTCCGGATGTGCAAGGTGCAGATAAAGCGAATAGCCCATGCAGATGCATGGAATCAGAATCACGAAGATCAGTCTGGCATGTTTCTCAATGAAGAGATCCAGGCGATGGAGCAGATCCCGGAACTTCTGACTCGTGAAGAGCAGGAAATAGTACACTGCAAAGAATGCCATGATCAGATACGCTGCAGAGGTCTGATGCGTGAGCATCACGCATGCATATACGACCAGCGGAATGACATAGATCGACATCTGCAGGAAGACATTCTCCCCTTTTCTGAGAAACAGAAACGCCGCAAGAATCGAAAGCACCGCAAAAGAGATAAACAGATACGAGCTGGAACAGGCAATGCCGGCAAAGCTGATGACCGGAAGAATCTTCGCTGCATCAGAATCCGTGAATTCTCCGGCGATCCACCGGTAGATGGAAACCATCAAGAGCGTGATGAACAGCGTTCTCCAGGTGTTTCCATACCATGCATCCACCACCCGCCAGTAGTAGAGATTCAGATACAACATCCCGAAGAACAGAAGCGCGCGCTTCTGCCAGACATTCTTCGTCTTCAGAAGTCCGGTGATGTTGATCAGCAAAGCAGTGCTGACCAGCTGATACAGCAGTCCCATTCCCCACACCGAGGCTTTCAGGGTTTCCACCTGCCCCAGCTTCAGCGCCCCAGCGATCAGATTCAGACTGTATACGAAAACACTGACCAATGGATAATATGCCTGATAAAGATAGAGCGAATCCCATTCTGCTCCGCTCACGCCGGTGTACGGATTGAACAGATTGATATGGGCATTTCTGTTATTCTGTGAAATGTAGCCAAGGTACATCGTGGCATCTGAGAATTCCAGATCCACATAGCAATGATAGAAGACATAGCAGAAAACCGCTGCCCCTGCCAGCAGGCAGAGCGACGATCTGCTCTTCACATGCTCCAGCACTTTCTTCCAGGAACGGATCGTGCAATACAGCATGAACAGAATCACCAGAACGGTTTCCCAGAACAGAATCCGGAAATCTCCATGCAGGATCTCAACCGGATAATAGAGGATCGCAATCAGCGCAAAAAATGCAGCAGCACCATAAGGAGCTCCATACTTTCCCGCCGTGCAGTTCACCTGATCTGCAATCCAGTCTCCAAGACCCTCAAATAAAACAAACAGGATCAGGACCGCTGCCGCTATCAGTTTCATGAATGCTTATCCTCCCGCTCCTTGTAAGCGAGAATCACTTCATTCAGGTTCTGAAGCGCCTGATTCTTGATCGCATCCAGAATGATGCCAGCCATCATGATCACCGCGGAAATCACCATCAGAGCACTTCCTGCAAGCGGACTTCCGATCGTGCTTACGAGGATGCCGAGCACCAGGAAAAACAGGAAGAACCAGAAGAAGAAAAACATCGGCCGGTAGTTCTTATAAAGATCAAACAGCGTCAGAAGCACTCTCATCCCATCTTTATACGTATTCAGCTTGGAGAAGGATCCTTCCGGGCGATCCCGGTAGGTGATCGGAACTTCCCGGATCTTCATTCTGCTGATCAAGGCGAATACGGACATCTCCGTTTCAATCTGGAACCCATCTGACTGAATCGGCATGCATTTGACAAAGCGCCTCGAAAAAACCCGGTATCCGGTCATGATGTCATGAATATTCCCATGGAAGAGATGATTGATCAGATCCCGTACCATATTATTCCCGAATTCATGGAATGCCCGCTTATTCTCGGAATAATAGGTGCCATTCGAAAGACGGTCGCCGATCGCCATGTCGATGCCCTCATTCAGAACCGGATCGAGCAGCACGTGAACCTCCTCTGCCGGATAGGTATCATCTCCGTCCACCAGAATATATGCATCCGAATCAATCTCACGGAACATCGTTCTGACGACATTGCCTTTTCCCTGATGTTCTTCTGTTCTGACAATGGCACCTGCTTCTAGAGCAAGTTCAGACGTACGATCCGTGGAATTATTATCGTAGACATAGATTTCAGCATCCGGAAGGACCGCTCTGAAATCACTGACGACTTTGGCTACGGTCAGCTCTTCGTTATAGCATGGAATCAGCACTGCAACTTTTTGATTACTCATAACGCTCCTATTTTATCATGACTGCGCATGACTTCGGGAGTATCCTTGAATCATGCATTCTGAAAGAGCAGACCTTCCGACTTCCCGGAGGATCTGCTCTGTTTTCCTGAATCGTAACCCTGATTCCTTTTTTCAATTGCCCCCTTCACCCCCTGTGCCTTGATCAGCAGGAGGAGCTGCAGGCTGGTCTGCCGGAGACTGAGCAGGTTCCGGCGTCGGGGTAGAAGCCGGAGTTGGCGATGGAGTTGGAGTTGGGGTTGGTTCTGGTGCAGCTGGCGTCGGAGTCGGAGTTTGCTCCGGGGTCGGTGCCGGGGTGGAAGTCTCCTGAGGAGAAGAGTTGCACATATTGTTATACCAGTACATTCCGGCAAGCTTGCAGCCTTCTTCTGTATTTGTATCCGGAGTCGCCGAAGGAGTCGGGGTTGCGGCAGCAGAGTTGTCGACAACGGTCACATTGACCGCCGAGATGCTGTCAATTGATGTACCATCAGCAGGATCCTGGGCAATGATGATGCCATTCGCCTGGGTGCTGTCCTGAACATAGCTGATATTCAGCGCCAGACCATAGGAATTGCAGAAAGACTGCAGCGTTCCGATGTCTCTGCCCACATAATTTCCGATCGTAGTCGGCAGAGTATCCTGAATCATCGTTTCGTTATAAGTCTCTTGGCAGATTGCAGGAACTTCGAAGACCCAGTTTGCTGACCACTGGACACTAGTCATCGGCGTGATCGCAGTGGTCATATCGATATTGCGGTCAATCACGGCTTTGGCATCTGCCAGTGCTCCCTGCCAGATCCGGACGATGGACAATGAAATCTGAAGCCCCTCGTCCCAGAGACCGGAGTTATATCCCGTAATCCTGCCGGACTGGATATCGAATACCTTCTCCGGATGTTCGCTGTCATAGTAGCGGTTGGTTTTCTGAAGTGCATAGGACACGAAGCTGGTCATCTGTCCCACTGAGAGATTGGTCTGAATGTTATTCCCAGCAGCGTCAAGCACCTTCAGGAACGTGTTGATGTCTCTGGTTCTGAGAATCGTGCGGACAATTGCCTCAATGACTTCCTGCTGATGTTCCTGGCGGGCGAAGTCTCCGGTAGGAAATGCATGCCGTTCTCTTGCAAAGGCAAGTGCCTGTTCGCCATCCAGCAGAACGTTATCTCCTGCCGGAACCCAGACCGTATAGGTGCCGCGGGTGCTGGAAGAAGTCTGTCCGACGAATTCCAGCGGAGAATTCACGACGATTCCCCCAAGAGCATCGACAATATCAACCACCCCTTGGAAATTCGTATCAACATAGTAATCGATATCGACTCCGGTCAGGTTTTCAACTGTCTGGATCGTGCAGCCGACGCTGACCGCATGAGCGGAATTGATTTTCGAGGAAGCGCCATTGTAGCAGCTGATCGGAACATAGGAGTCACGCGCAATCGAAGTCATCGTGACTTTCATCGAGATCGGATTGACCGAGCAGAGAATCAGCGTATCTGACAGCCCGTCCGCATTTCCGATCAGAAGCACTGTAAACGGGGTCGTGGTGATATCAATATCAGAACCGCTGTCATTTTCTACCGTAACCTTATCTTCGAAATCGAGAATCGAAGCGGTATCGTCAATCAGATCCGCCAGACTGGTTTCATTCTGGAACATGCTCTGATAATTGGTCGGCAGGATTGCACACTGGATTTCGTTATTGAACAATGCGAGCAGTTCGGAAGCGTAGTCCGTGTATTCTTCATAATTGACCTTGATGCCTTTCGCATTGATCTGGTTCTTTCCAAGCTCTGCGGTATTGGTTCCGGTCGCATAGCCCACGGTTTTTCCATCCAGCTGACTGACATCGGAGATTTCCTGTGTCCCGCCTGCGTTATAAACTACTAGAGAAGTAGAAACAGATTCCGTCGTAGTCGTGCTGGTGATCCGATTGACGCTCGAATTGACTCTGGTCACTGCATACGTACCATAGCCGCCGATGACCAGAAACACGCACATCAGGACAATACCGGTGATATAGACCGTCTTCTTCTTTCTGCGGATGCCCAGCATCACCGCAGTGTTCATCACGAGCAGAACGATGAGGCAGAGCACATTGACCAGGATGAAGTCCTTCCGGGAAAGACTGGAAAACCTGGTTGTGTTCATCATCGTATAAATTACCAGCAGGTTCGTGACGACCGTAAGAATCGTGATGATGAGATTTGCCTGCGTCATATCGCGGTGAAATCTGGTCTGATCCGCTTTTTTCGTATGTCTGACTTGTTTATTGCTCATCATCAGCCCTCCGAAGCTGCGGTCGCTTCCGCACTGCTGCCCGATCCGTTTGCCGCTTCCCAGGCATTGACGGAATTCATATCATAGAATTCTGCAATTTCCATTCTGCCATCATTGTCGACCACAAGAAAACGCATATCATTGACGAAATCAGACGCATTCAGCGAAGATCCCATTTGATACGTCCAGGATACCTGAACCTGGTAGCAGGGATACGTCTGGGCTGGATCAATCGTATTGATCGTATAATCATCCGTCTGGAATGTATCCTTATCCGCCGTGATCGAAGTGACCTCAGGCAGATTCTCTCTGCCATACTGGCTGATGTAGAGGTCCATATCCTTGTAATAGTTGTATCGCGACCACTCTTCGAAGGTCGTGTATTTCTCACCGAAGATATACTGCAGACCGCCCACTTCATAGTTTCCATCTTTGTTGGTCCAGGTGAAGTAGTCTGAGACAAAGCATCTGACCAATGCGGTCGCATAGGCATTCTGATCCGTTCCCTGCATCGCATCTGTCAGTTCCTGGAAACACTCTTTCTCAAAGTCAGTAGGGTTATTTCCGATTTCATACAGGTCATTCTGCATGGAGCGATCGGTATCCGAAGAAAGAGAAGCATTCGTTCCGCCTGAAGCGGAAGAGGTTCTTCTTGCAACATTGATGATATTGAACACAAAAGCGACGATCGTGACTGCGGAAACAGCCAGCAGAGTCAGGATCATGCGCTGATTCATCTTCCGGTGCTTCGTTTTCACCGGGTCTATCTTCCTGGTTTTCTTTCCAGAAGAAGTCTGGTTCGGTCTATCTGTCATTCATTACCTCCGAATGGCTTATTCATAGAATTTCCGGACGATATAGTTCGGACGATGCCGCACTTCGTCATACGTTTTCGCAAGATATTCTCCGATGATCCCGAGCGCGAGCAGAATCACTCCGCCAAGGAACAGGACAATCGAAATCGTCAGGGCAGTTCCGGTGATAGTCTTTCCGATCAGAGAAAGGATCAGCAGGACAATCAGTTCAGCCGCCATGATCGCAGACAGTGCTCCCCCTGCCCATGCCGCAGCGCGCAGCGGTGCATTGGTATATTCGATGATGCCATCGAGGGCATAGCGGAACAGTTTCCAGAATGACCACTTCGTTTCGCCTGCCACTCGCTGAATATTCTCATACTCCAGGTATTCGCATTTGTATCCAACCCAGACAAACAGCCCCTTTGAGAATCTTCCGTATTCTTTCAGGGAAAGAATGGAGTCCACGACCTGCCTGGTCATCAGACGGTAGTCGCGAGCGCCATCCACAATCTCGACTTCGGTATACCGATTGATCAGCTTGTAGAACTGTCTTGCAAACCAGGAACGAAGCGCCGGCTCCCCTTTTCGGGTAACTCGTCTGGTTCCGACGACATCGTCGCCATTCTTCTCCATGAGCTCGAACATCTTGGGAAGATATTCCGGCGGATCCTGAAGATCTGCATCCATCACCGTGACATAGTCGCCCTTCGCCGCTTTCAAGCCAGCCAGGAGAGCTCCTTCTTTCCCGAAGTTCCGGCTGAAATTGACGACCTTCACTTCACCGCGATGAGCTTCATATAATGCGAGCATCTTATCAAGAGTATGATCGCGGGAACCATCATTCACGAAGATGATCTCATGATCCATATCCATTTGATTCAGTACTTCTGTTACTGCAGGGTAGAACAGATCCACCGTTTCCTCTTCGTTATAGCAGGGAACCACGACCGATAGCAAAGCTCTCATAAAACCTCCGTAAAACGGTTCTATTATATTACACGCCTCTTAGACTCACAAACTTCATCTTCGCCAGCGGAAGATCAGCAGAACTGAGAGAATCAGACAGGAAACGCTGATGCAGAGCCCTGTTCTCAATCCTTGCGGAATGAAGATGAACTGAAGATGATGCGTTCCTTCAGATAATTGCAATCCGATAAAAGAGGTATTCACCATCTGGTAATCGGTCTTCACGCCGTCAACATAAACCTGCCAGCCCCTGTTATAAGGAATCGCTGTGGCGAGAATCTCACCCTTCTTCGTGATCGTGATGTCTCCGGAAGCGCCGAATGAATCGGCTTTTGCATCGATGATCCGATCTTCTTTCTGAGCCTCCTGATAGATCTGTTCCAGGTCACTGTCGCTGATCCAGTAGACATTGCATGGAACCTGCTCTGCTTCATACGCAGCATTTCTGCAGTAGATTCCGATGGCATCTGCTTTTTCAGTCACATGTACCGCATAGAACCCGTATTCCTGGAATTCCCGGTAAAGCGTCTGCTTCCCATCCCTGTAAAGTTCAAAGGATCCCTTGCTGTCCGGCTTCGTCTGGCTGTAATCGAAGAACAATGTTCCTGGTTCCCTGATTTCATAGTCAAGAACTTCATTATTCACAGCTGCTCCGATCCTGTGAAAGACCGGATTCTCCTGATAATGATTTTCAGACTGATCTGTCAGAATTCCAGTCAGAATCTGAAAATCCTGAACCGACTTATCCTGACGATCGGAATCGGCTTCACTCCAGGTACGAGTGCTCGCAAACCCTAAGCCCATATCCAGCTCATTTTCATAGACACAGACAGGCGTTCCTGGTTCGTACCAGTTCTGGTCATATTCCATGATTTTCCGGTATCCGAATGGTACGAAAGAATCGCTTCGCCAGGTAACGAGATATTTCACACCGAACATCGAATAGGAAAGGAACTTGGAAGGACAGTACGGAATAAACCAGCTGCCGGTGATCCTGCGGTCATAGTAGCGATCATTCGCCCGATTGTAAACGCCGTTATAGAACGAAACCGATCTGAAGTTCTTAGCCATCGGAACCAGATAGCCTTCTGCTGCCGGATCATCTGTGACCATCCGGAAGAACCCCGCATCCTGGCTCTGAATCCTGTTGTAGACTTCTGTGTCTGCCACCGCATTCTCATATTGTTCTGCAGCGTCACCATGTTTCAGCGTCAGCGAAGTGCCATTGATCAGGCGGCACGCGCAGACCAGGAGGCACTCCGCAAGGATTGTCATGGGGAAACGCTTCTTCCATGTTTCCTGGCTCAGCGTCTTCTCATACCCGGAAACCAGCAGAATCTGGCATGGGACGATCCATAGGATTCCCTTCTGATTCATTTTGGAAGCAGTATTGCCGAACCATGCGATGAGAGAAAAGAACACCAGCAGCACAATCACTCCTGCACATGATTTCTTCAGAAGAACAAGATCCATCTGATTTTCCTGATCCAGAATTTCCGCAGTCAGAATTACCTGGAACACGCTGAAGAAGAAGCACCAGCGACTGGTGATATTTCCATTCAGCAGAATATAGAAATCAGGGACCAGTGCGAAGAAGCATAGAATGCCAAGCATCTGCAGCAATGCTTTCTTACCGGGGAAAGAGGTTTTCCTGACCTGAGGCAGCAGCAATGGATAAAGCATGAAGCTGTAGATATAGAGGGCATAAGAATGCATGCTCTTCTCATCGAATGGAGTCGAGAACAGGTTATAGTCATAGTCATTTCCGACTGGCGAGAAAAGTGCTGTCAGCAGCCGGAACAGACCATGGCGATTGACCAGCAGGTTGGAGGGATCTTTCAGCAGTTTCGGAATATTGGAAGAAACACGTCCTGCCGAAAGCAGTTCATAAGCTTCCGGAATCAGAATGAACGCTCCGAGCCCGATTCCGAGCAGATACAGGAGAAATGGCTCTTTCAGATCTTTCAGCAGTGCTCTGAAGGTCAGTTTTCCCTGCCTCATCCGGAAACGGGTAGCCAGATAAAACAGAATCAGCCAGGAGGCCATGTAGAAAAAGTAGATATCAAGAAGAAGGATCAGAAAGATCATAAGCGGAAACAGCCACTTCTTCCTTCCTTCCATCAGGCACTCCATGCTGTAAAGGAGAATGGTCAGATAAACCCAGGCTTCCTGGTAATTATAGAAATGCATCCAGTACATCATCCAGCCGGAAAATGCCATGATCAGCGATCCCGTGATCCGGGCTTTTTCGCTTCTGACGATCCGGCTCAGCCAGAAATAGCTGAATAAACCAGTCAGGAGAACTGCAATGCACATCAGAAAATAGAAAACATGAAACAGATCGGTGATCTGCGGCAATGCCAGAATGACCAGCAGTCCCGGGGAACCGAGAAACGTAAACAGATGAATCGCATTGGAAACCCCGAATCCGCTTGTCCAGTCCCAGAACCCGAGCGAACCGGAACGGATGGCACGATAAAAATGCATCACCATCGGGATGACTTCTTCTGTTTCATCTCCCTGAAAATAAAAGCGGGCACCCGGAATCAGCTTCAGCCCCGCATACTGGACCACCAGTACGACGGCAAGCGTTGCAAGGACCTTTTTCCACCCGTTACCAGACTTCTGCATCGCTCTGATTATAGGTGAGAAGCAGCAGAAAGGATTCTTAAAGTTTCATTAACCTTCAGAATAATCGGATCTCAGAGATTATCTTTCTTGAAATGCCGGAAGAGCCACGCAAAGAACATCAGATTATGTTCATTGACCATGGAGAAATAGCGGTTCTTCATCCCGCCGAGACTCTTCAGATACGGATTATGATGCCAGTCCGGGAAGGAAGTATTCAGAAGATCCCAGCCCATGCGGATCGTTCTTTCCCGATCCTTTTTATCCTCAATCTTTGAACTTCTCAGGAAACTGTTTCCTAAGAAGAACTTGATATGGATGTATTCCAGGGCATCCCGGTATTCTTCATAGAAGCCATGATCCCGGTAGTACTTCTGAATGATCTGAAAAACCTCGATCATATTCTTGACCTGATCATTGTTCGTATGCGTGATGCTCTTCTCCTGCTGCACATAATGTACATAAGGCTGATCGACAAAGCCGATCTTTGAAAGTCTGCAGGTCAGACAGTACAGAAAGCATGCATCCTCATAGCGATCCCCCTTCGGAAAAGAGATATCTAAAGAACGGATGAAGGAAGTCCGGTAGAGCTTATTCCAGAGCACCGCAAAAAGCTGAACCATCATGTCTGGTCCAGTTTCGTAAGGGCCTTCTTTCTGAAGCTTCTGCCCTTTCGAGTTTTCCCACCAGAAGTCAGAAATCACCAGTTCGAGATTCTCTGAAACTGCTTTGCAGTAAAGATCCTCAAACATGAAAGGTTCAGCATAGTCATCGCTGTCCAGAAAGCCGAAATACTCTCCTGTAACCTTGAAAAGACCGAAGTTCCTGGCCTCGGCAATTCCTTCATTCTGTTTGCTGTAAACCTTCAGGTTCAGATCAGGATAGCTCTTCTGATAGTTCTGAAGTACAGATAATGTGCTGTCTTCAGAGCCGTCATTGATCGCAATGATTTCCAGATCCTTTAAAGTCTGATTGCGCAGACTGTCTAATGTTCTCTCTACCGTCTTCTCGCAGTTGTAGCAAGGCACGATCACCGATACCGCAGTCATGCCTTGCGGGCCTCCTGAACCCGGTTCAGAAGAACCGCGACAATCAGTGCAAGGAAGATCGTCGTGATGAACTGATCGAGCATATGCCCGGAAAGATATGCAGAGCCAAGTCCTGCCCCAAGTGAAACAATCAGCATCATATTTTCCAGATTGAGGAGTTTTTTCCAGTACCGGATAAACATCACCAGTCCATACAGGCAGATCAGGATCCACGGAACAACACATAGAAGTTCTCCGGCATATCCGAGCGTATAGATCTGCATGACAAAGTCACGTTCCAGAACGATGGAACCATTCATGAAGGTGCTGTAGCCCATGCCTAATACTTTTTCAAGAGAAGAGAGATTCTGGTATTTGTAGTTGAAGAAGATCGTTTCGATCTGTCTTCCGTTGACCCGGTCGAATACCGGCATCATGCATACATCAAACCAGAACTTGGGATCATGCTGGTAGCTGTAGTACTCCGTATAGTACATGGACGGAACCGACTGGATATATTTGGCATTGATTCCGTAGGTTTCAAAAGCATAGACATAGAAGTTGATGTATTCTTCGGAACCAGGAACAAGGTCTTCTGCATTCTTCAGCTCATCTGCGGCAAACTGGATGGCGCCGTTATGAAGCAGTGCCGTATCATTCTTTGCATCAACTCTCTGGTTCTGAACTGCCGGGGTCCAGTTGAGCATAGCTAGGAAGACTGCAGCAATCACAATAGAAGAAATCAGAATATTCTTTTCTAATGTTCTCTTCTTCAGAATCTTTGCATCGAAGAAATAGAAAACCGAAAAGATGAGCGGCATCATGACTGCCCCGTAGGTGGCAACTCTGGTTGCCAGCATCTGCATGGCCATGCTCTGAACCACAATCAGGAACAGAATCTTCTTCCGCTCTTTCTTTGTCTCTGCAGAAGCGAGGAAATAGTACATCAGCGGAAGAATCATGAAGAGCAGGATGCCGATCGTATTGCCCTCATTGAAAAAGAACTTCGAAGCGAGGGTCCGCGGATGATACCAGCTGTAGATGCCGCTGAACCAGCTGAACACATTGCCTACGGTCTTTCCGTAATAGGTGCTGTCCGCAAAGACATACAGATCGCCGATCAGGATCGGAATACTGATGATGCCGCTCAGAAAAAGCACCATGGAGCGCAGTTCTTTCGCGTCAAAGTGTTCATGATAGATGAAATATACGGCGGCATACGGCAGCACTAAAGTCAGAACATAGGTCAGTTCCTGCCACCTGTCAAATCGGAAGTTCTCCGTCAGATCCAGGCGCGGATACAGGGCTTCTGCCTGACGGCAGTGCAGATAGAAATAGGCAAGAAAGGCAATGCAATAGATCAAGGCAAGCACGAAGGTGCGCTTCTTGTGTTTCTCCCGCAGCCAGAACGACCAGATTGTCAATGCTGGAATGATCAGAAAGCGAATGATCGTTGCCGGACGCGGCAGCCCGTAGGAATCCAGAAAGTCATAAGCCAGATAATCAAGATCGATGATCGGCTGGATCACGATCAGGATCAGAATCAGGCGGTGAAGCAGTTTTTCCGTGAATATTCTGCGCATATCAGAGCACCTTCATGAACTGCCTGAGAATCTCCTCATTCGGGTAATGATAGGATCTCAGCTGTTCTTTCATTTTCTTCAGCCGTTCAGGATCGCGTAAAGCCTCTTCAAGACCATGGTTCAGTCCTTCCTGGCTGTTTTTGACGATCCATCCCTGTTCTGGTTTCACGATCTGCTCATGACAGCCCGAAACATCCGTGGTAAGCACTGGCGTACCGACGATCAGACTCTCGCTGATCACTGTTGCAAAGCCTTCATAGAGACTCGGCAGCACAAAGAGATCTGCCTTTGCCATATCACCATATGGATTTGCCTGATAGCCGAGGAAGACAACATGATGCATGTCACGTTCTTTCACCAGATTGCGAAGCTTCTCCTCTTCTTCGCCGCCGCCGATCAGATAAAGCGTATGATGAAGCCCCTTGCGGTAGGCAAGGTCACTTGCAATCAGAAGACGGTCCACGGACTTCTGAGGGTGAAAGCGGACGACAGAGATCAGATTCGGACCATCGGTTCCGCTGATCTCTTCTCCCTTGCTTTCAGAAAGGCATTTCTCGATCCGCTTGGTATCCATGAGGTTATGAATCGTGATGCCGTTGGATACATGAAATACGGTCTCATACGCTATCAGTGCTTTCTCGGAGTCAGCAATATTCAGATCGATATGCTTCAGCGCTCTCTGAACAAGCGGCATATGATTTCTGGAATAATTGCAGACGCTGTAATCCGTCAGAACCCAGTTGATCTTCCGCTTCGAATCTCCGCAAGCCGTGAAAATCGTGCAGAAGCCTTCTTTAGCTGCGACTTCAACGTCGTACTGCTTATGCAGCATCCGTTTGCGTTCTTCCCGGATCTTGTTCCAGATGAGACCCGTCTTCATATAGAACAGAAGACGGAGCTTGGCAGCAGTCTCCGGCCAGTCCCTGGAAGAGACAAGCTGATCGAGGGATTCATCCACCGGACGGAAAAAAGAAGTTCCCTCGATGATATGGACATTGGAAGGAACTTCCTCCAGCAGCATCCCTCTTCGATGCAGCACAAGCAGGTCAATGTCATACTGATCCGCCGGCAATGCCGCCATCAGCGTATTCAGCACCCGGGCAACCCCACCCATGCGCATTTCGTCATTTACAAACAGAATAGATTTCTTATCGGTCATACAGTCGCAATACCATTTTATAGTTTCCCTCAGCGAGGAAATTGTAGATGATCTTCTTCCGGAATCCGGCCTTCTTCACATATGGATCTTTCATGAAGTCCGGATACTCCTGTTTCAGAATCTCCATATTCTTCTTCAGATACGGGATCCGCTTCTCTTTGTCTTCTGCATCCTTGATTTTCAGGGTAATCGCATCCAGACCATGAATCACATACAGATGATTCAGCTGCTCCAGCACTTCAGGATCATTGCCATGGGCAATGACATATCCCTTATTGCGATCAATCGCATCATAGATGTCGAAAATCCGGTCATCAATGCTGGTATGGCGGATGCTCCCGCTCCTCTGGCGATAGAAATAAAGCGGCTTATTCACCTTGGACACCAGGGATGCACTGTATAAGAGCGAAGGAACCGTAGCAAGGTCTTCATATAATTTACCTTTGGGAAACTGCAGATCCTGGAACAAGGACGTCCGGTACAGCTTATTGCATGCACTGTTATTGATCAGCACGAGCTCCGGCCAGTTGATCGCATTGGTATGGCTGAACGTGCCGCCGGAAGAGAATTCCGTCTTTCCGTCTTCATAGTGATATTCCATATCGCAGACCGCAATATCCGCAGTCAGGCTCTGAACCATCAGCAGCAGATCTTCTGCATATGTCGGAGCAATCGTATCATCCCCGTCAACAAAGCAGACAAACTCTCCTTCTGCCTTCGTCAGCCCGTAATTTCTCGCATCAGACAAGCCGCCGTTTTCCTGATCCAGAATCGTGATCCGGGAATCCTCAGAGGCATATTTCTCCAGAATCTCCCGGGAATGATCCGTGCTGCCGTCATTGACCGCAAGAATCTGAAGATTCCGGTAAGTCTGGGCAAGCACACTCTTCATGCATGCGCCGATATATTCCTGGATGTTATAGACCGGTATGATTACCGTGATCAAAGTCTTTTCTTCCATATCCGGATAATAGTATATCAAAAATGAGTTTTTTCCTACGGACGATTCACGTCATGAATTCACCATTCTGCGCACTCTGCGGTAGACAGGAGCACAGGAGTCCCGGAACCAGCACAGCGCGGAATAGACCCGTACGATCGTTCCGGCATTTCCGGTTTTCACGGTTCTCTGGAATAACGCCGAATATCTGCTGATCGGATGCGCCATGCAGATTCTGCTGAATGCTGGTTCAGACAGAATATGCTTTCTGATTTCCTCCTTCTTTTCCGCCGCCGATAAAGGACACTTCGGAGAAAACAGATTGATGGTATAGACTTCATATTCCCGGATCATATAGTCCGCAAGTACCTGTTCCGGAACATCGGTGAACTGATGCAGCATTTCTTCCAGGGCAATTTCCTTGCGCTTCAGATTTCCATAGCCATCCTGAAGATACCTGGTGACCATGGTTTCCCGGGACCGTTTCTCATACCGATAGAACAGGCGGCTGCAGCTGATCACCGAACCCGCCCGCGGAAATACATGGCAGTTGAAGATGAAATCCTGACCGGTTGTCTTCATGGCGGGAAAATCATGATAGCTGCGGATCAGAGATGCCTTCCAGCACTTATTCCAGAGCAGGTTGAATCCCCCCTGTTCCAGCAGAAAGACTGCTGCTTCTTTCGCATCAGAAAAAGTGCGATCCGGCATCTGCTTTTTCACGCTGTAATGATCTTCCGTGAAGACGCTCGTGAAGCCGAAAATCAGAATGTCCGGCAGGTCCTTCAGAAATCCTGCAATCTGATCAACCGCATGCGGCTCCAGTTCATCATCTGCATCAACGAACAGGATATAATCCCCGGTCGTATTCTGAACTGCAGTATCTCTGGAAAAGGAGTTGCCCATATTATTCTGGTGAATCACATGAAGCCGGGGATCCTTCCTGGCATACTGATCCAGAACTGCTCCGCTCTGATCCGAAGACCCATCGTCTACGGCAACGACCTCGAGTTCTGCCTGGTTGGTAAGTAAGATACTGTCAAGACAAGAACGGATCGTATCCTCACAGTTATAGACCGGAATGACCACGCTGAATTTCAGATCGCTCATTTCAGCAGCCCCGCATATTCCTGTTTCAGTTCCCGGAACCTCTTCTTCACGACCTCAAACAGCTTCTGAACATGATCGCGGTCATAGGAGCCATTCTTCAGATTATTTCCCTCAAAGAGGTCCTTGCGGACATCGTAGATCTCTGTGATATTCTGCTCGTTCAGCTCTTCTTTCAGATAAGCCTTGACGACGATCTTCCAGGAATCGTCGTAGCAGCCGAAATACAGCTGCTTCAGATCCATGTCAGGAGATCCTCTGCCCGGGTATTCGGAAAGGATGCATGGTCTTCCTTCGGCAGTAAACAGATTCTTTCCCTGCCAGCTTTCATCCGGCTTCATGCCAAGACTCTCAATCAAGGTATACGGGATGTCCCGTTCCGCATGAAAAGCAGAATCTGCCGTCGGAACCGTCTGACCAGGCTCATGCCAGATCAGCGGAATATGAAAATTCTCGCGGTACAGATTGCCGATCGAATCCTTGCGGAAATGATTGTAGGAATAATAGTAGCCATGGTCCGCCGTGACAATCAGCACGGTATCCTCGAGAATCCCGCGCTTCTTCAGCTCTTGCGTGAACAGCCGGATCTTCTCATCTACATGATGGATGCCGACATCATACATGATATTGCCATGATAGCGGTCATCGAGAGAATCCACATACTGCTTCATATACGCAAATTCTCTGTTCAGCAGCTCCCGGTCTTCCGTGAAGGAGAACGGAACCGGATTCATATGAATATCATCGATGTGGATATAAGCATAGAAAGGCTTCTCATGCGTATACTGCGTATCATACCAGTCCAGGAAATGATCATACATATCCTTCGCACATGGGCCGGTCTTGATCTTGCGGTAATTGATGTCTTTCTTCAGAACATTGTTCAGAACATAATCCGTGTAGATGGATAGTTCCAGCACCGGCATGCCGACCGCATCCTTGAAGCGCGGCATATTCATCGTATGCGCTGCCATCAGCCTGCCAGTCATCTTCAGTGCCGTCCCGGCCTGCCGGAAAGCATTGGGCACCATGCCGCCGATATATTTCCGGTTGCCGCGAATCTGAAGTCTGCGCATGCGGTCGATCGTATCGGCATATCTGTCAATCATCTCATTGATCAGATTGCGCATCTTTTCAGACTCTACCCAGTTCCCGCCGAATTCCAGTGCGAACAGCCGGTGTTCTTCACCATCCTTCAGCATGCCATCAATATAGGTATCCGGATCTGATTCAAATGATCTCTGTTCTTCCAGAATTCCGTTCAGCTTTGCCTGCGCACCTTCATCGGAAAGATCCGGACGCACAATGAACTTCGTTGCATACCCGTGGTTCAGATAGTCGTTCAGGAACCATTCATAGCCCTCGAAATAGTGCTTCATGAGGTCTTTCATGATCTGATACTTCTCTTCCGGAAGTTCATGGTTCAGATACAGTTCCCGATAGAAACGGATTCTGCCGTAATAGAGATTCCGGTATGACGGAGCCGCATTGACCGCCGGATGATCCAGACCGCGGAAAAAGGAAATATAATCCGAGAAACATCCGATGATCGAATACGTATCATAGCCATGGTCCTGGAACGTCTCCAGAACGGTCTTCGGCGCAAACTGAAGATTCTCGATGAAGCTGTTATGATCCAGCACGCGGTACCCTGCCATGAGTTCCATCATGGCAGCTTCTGTATATGGGCCAGAAGAAAACACATTGCTGAAGGTATGAGAACACTTGGAAAGAGAATCCAGGAAGGGACTGCATGTCGGCTTATAGTCTTTCGGCCCCAGGTAATCCGCATTGCATGCGTCAATCACCAGGAACATCACATTTTTCTGATTCATTCTGCTGCCTCTCGCATCTGATTTGACGGCCTTAAGTATAACAGAGTTCTCTGATTCTTTCATTGAACGCTGCAGCTCCAGCTGTCGCACCCGTCTTTCCAGAAAGAGTGCTGGTCATAGCTGATCGGAATCGGGTTGATCCAGCTGAAATCATCTGCCGCAAAGGTCAGACACATCGTCCCGGTCCCATAGCCGGAGGTTCCATCGATTGTGATATCGTCTTCTGAAAAAGAGATCGTATGTCCGTTCAGTTCATAGTCAAATGGTTCCGTTCCTTCTGAAAGCACTTTGCCATCCTGAATTACCGCATAGCAGTCGGATGAGAAATCCGTATTCAGGCCAAGCTTTTCCAGATAAGATAACGCAAGCAGGTCCGTGAGTCCGTTTCCTTCTTTCCGGTAGCGGAGCAGAACAGTGCTCGGATAGACCCTTGAATCGGAAATCAGGGTATAGACATTGAGATTCGTCGTATTCATCAGAGACTCTGCCGTGGAACGCACAGCACCCTCCGCGACGGACCGGAACAGTTCATCATCCTGATGATTCGTCACCAGCTGATTCTCCACCAGGTATTTTCCGAGATCCGAAGTAACGATTTCTGCTCCCCAGGCATTGTTATGCCAGGTATCTCCATCCATATCGAGATACCAGTCAATTTCCTGATCTGCTGCTTTGCGGACATAGTCAATATAGTCTGCCCCTTTTTCTTCCAGATAAGCCCAGATGGAACAGAGCTTATTGGAATCAGTCTGGCTCATGTCATATGGCGTCTTCAGAAAAATCAGATGAATCTCATTCTCCTTGCAGAGATCGATCAGCTTGTCAATCCACTGCTTTTCTTCCTCACTCAGCGCAATCGGATTATCCGGTTCCAGATACTGAACCGGAGTGTACTGAAATACCGTCGGCATCTGTCTCACATAGCCGAGGTCCCAGTGAATCCCTTCTACAGGTTCAGCATTCTGAAGAATGCTCTCAGGATCTGAAAAGTCCATGTCTTTCCAGTGATCATGATTCAGAATGAAGTCATACGTATAAGCAAGCTTCAGGTCACTGGATAAGGTATCCGTCGCATGCTTTCCTGCCTCGATTCTCGTCTCTCCGCTCATCATGTCAATTGCCTTATAGTACATGCCATCGGCATAGCACACCTGACTGCCGGGAAGGAGTGTGAATACATCAATCAGCACCACCGAAGGATGCTGGGTCTTCAGGGCTTCTTCCAGCAGATAGTAGCTTGTGGAGAACGGCTGACACGAAGAGCCGAGCACATAGCCATAGTATCCGGTTTCCTGATAGAGCACGGCCGGATTGAATGCATACTGCATATGAGAAGAGCCTAAGGCTAGCACATCAATGGAATCCGGATCGAGGTTGCGGAACAGATCCCCATCCGTATTGCGGCCAACCCGGAAATATGGAGTCAGACCATGCCAGGTCACGAGGAAAAGGGCTGCCGCAACAGCCGTCTTCAGAAGTATCTTCAAGCCTGTGATCACCTTCTGTTTCATATCCTTTTCCCCTGTCAGAATGTCACATAGATAAAATCTGATGCGTGGTATCCCGGTCCGTATACACCGAAGATCATCGCAATGACCATCAGCACGAAATAGATCACCCATCTGGTAACTAATTTCCGATCTGCCAGCCATTCCAGCATATCTCTGTGATTGCGGAAGAGATCTGTGACAATCACCATCGCGATCAGAATAAAGCCCCACACAAACTCATTCTGTGTGATGCCGAGTCCTTCTGCATTGACAGAAGAAAGGCTGGAAGCCGGAAGCTGAGCAAGATTGCGGAATACGGCAAGAGCTTCTGTTCCGGAAGAAGAACGGAAGAAGATCCATAACAGACTGACCAGACTGAAATTCAGAAGCACCAGCAGAATCCTGACCAGTACAGGATAGTTCTGTTTCTTCGGAAAGATCAGATCTTCCAGAACAGACAGGATTCCATGTCCCAGTCCCCAGATCAGAAACATCTTCGTATTGCCATGCCAGAGACCAGAAACGGCAAATACGATCAGGGTATTGAGGTACTTTCTTGCCTTTCCTTTCCGGTTTCCGCCCAGCGGAATATAGACATAATCCCGCAGCCAGGAAGAAAGGCTGATATGCCATCTGCGCCAGAATTCCCGGATATCTGCAGACAGATACGGCGTAAAGAAATTCCGTTCCAGATGGAAACCCATCATTCTGGCAGTTCCGATGGCTATATTTGAGTAGCTGTCGAAATCTGCGTAGATATAGAACGCATAGAAGATCACGCCGATCAGCGTATACCATCCTGATAGTTCCGGATGATCCGCATTGTTCAGGTAGAAGGTCACCTGTCTCGAGAGTTCGGAAGAGATGACCAGTTTCTGAAATAATCCAAGTCCGGCAAGGATACAGCCGTTTTTCTGGTCCCGGTACTGGAATACCATGGGCTTATTCAGTTCTTCAAAGAAAGGCTCAGAACGATTGATCGGCCCTGCCATGAAGACCGGAAAGAAGCAGAGATAATCAAATACTTCAAGAAGAGAAGCTTTTCGATTCTTTCCGTGATAGCGGTCAGCCAGATAGCTGATGGCTTTGAACGTATAGAACGAAATGCCTAGGGGCATGGCCAGCCAGAGACCGGTGAACGGATTGCTGTACTTATAGAAGCAGAGACCTAGGACCGGAACAAGGATGGAAAGAACCAGGAAAGGTTTCTTTTTCACATGAAGGCCGAACAGCCAGGTCCATACGGTCAGGATCAGCACATAGATCGCATCTGTCGTACGGAGCCCGAGCAGATACAGGAATACTGCATTGGCAAGGAATACCGTGATCTTCTTCGAATGACCGGAAAACAGCCAGATGAAAATGCTTGAAGCCCCTGAGAGAAGGAGGTAAGGAATGGAGAGAACGCTCATTTCCACGGCCTCCGTTCATCTCCGTTTACCAGCCATGCATGTTCCGCCAGCTTTGCCATCGGGGTATCGCTTCTGGAGTCTGAATAGAAGTTCTCTACCTTCTGATCCGGATAGACTTCATGGAAGCGTCTTACTTTTTCTGCTCCATGGCAGTTCAGGCCGTCATACTTGCCGGTATGCATATCTACCTTTGAAGCCATGACATTCGAAATACCGATTTTGGAGCAGAAAGACCGGATCAGGAATTCCGGAGAAGCAGAGATCACGAGATCATCTGGCTTCTGCTGGTCCAGATACCATTGCTTGACATGGTTCAGATGCGAAGACGTATATTCCTCGATGAACTGATCCATGTCCGGAATGAATACGAACATATGATAAAGATTCTGCTTGAAGGTCAATTTCGGCATCAGATGCAGCACAAATAAGAGACCGCAGATGGCGGTTCTTGGAATGCTGAGCAGAGTCTTGGGACGATGAACATAGGCATAGCCAACCATGCCGAAGGTTGAGTCTCCGCGATAGATCGTGTCATCCCAGTCGTATACATTCATAGCTGTTCATCCCTCAATTGGAAGCGAAGATATTCTCCGCAGTATATTCTTTCAGATAATAGAACTTCAGTTCCAGAGTTTCGTTCAGATAATAATATTCCTTGAAGAAGCGGTCATGCGTTTCGTCCCCTGCTAAGACATTCGGAGAATGAATGCTTTCATCCGGGTAGGCAATCAGCCAGGCTTCTCCTGCATCCGGATGGGTCTGATAATAAGCAATCTCCTGGTTCCGCTTGATGGTAATGTTATGGACCATATGATAAAGCTGATAATAGCTGAGACCCCGGATCACGCAGAGAACCCCTAACACCCCAAGGGTCAGAATCTTTGCAGGTTTCAGGGAAAAAGAAATCGATTCAAATAACAGTTCTGTAAACAGGAACAGCAGATATACGGTATAGATCGAGCTACGGCTGTCGAAGATCGGACTTGCCAGCATGACGAAATCTGCCCCTAACGCACAGAGCAAATAGAACAACTCTTCCTGTTTCCGGAATGAATCTGTTTCATAAAGAATTGGAACCAGAACCATGGCTATCGTTTCAATCAGGTACAGCCAGCCGAGGTTCAGAATCGGAGAAATTGCACATACTGCAATCAGTACCGCCGCTTCTGCCGGCTTCTCTTTTCTGCGCTGGCTCATCGTAATAGAAATAATCAGAACAATGGAAAGAATGGCCATGAGCCAGCGGTTGTCGGTATAGGTATGTTCGAGAAACAGCGGGAAGTTTGCTGAAAGCTTCTCCATGATGCTTAAGGAATTGAAGGCCGCATTATCTCCGGTGAGACGAGCATGAGCCCCTGGCGAAAACAGGATGATGCAAGCTCCGATTCCAGCTGCCAGCAGATACCACATCATCTGCTTCGCCTTCTTCTGATCTTTCCTGATCAAGTTCAGATCGATCAGAATCAATAGATCTGCCCCGACCATCAATGCGGCAGCGTTTTCCATATACAGCGGCACGCAGCAATTCAGCAGAATGCACCAGAAGAAATGGCTCTTCCCTTTCAGGATCCACTGTTTCATGAAGACCATGTCTAAAAGAAACAGCAACAGCGGGATCACATAGGTGGTTCCCATCATCCAGGTATAGGTCTGCATGCGCAGCCGGTAAGGAACAGAGAACACCAGCAGCACCAGCATCAGTGCAGAAGCGATCGAATGACGCTTCGTCTTTCCTTCTGCCAGGCTCAGAATCAGGCAGAAAATGCCCGTGAATAAGCATGGATTCAGAATGTTCCACAGATTCTTATGCGGGGTGATGAGATATCCGTATAATTCGCTGAGGAATCTGCCGGACCAGCTGAAATACATCTCTGCTGCCCGCACAAACGGATTATGGTATCTGCCGCCGACCGCATAGACCCAGTCATCTCCTGCGGCAGGAGTCCATCTGGAGATCAGGGCAAAGGCAAGAAAAAAGATCAGGACAATTGCCCATGGTATCATCCGTTCAGCTGTCAGAGCATGCTTTTTCATGCCTTCAGATCAGTTCCCTTCTTCTGAACATTTTACAACAATCGTTCCGTCGATCATCCGGATACTGCCATCATCCGGATAGGAAGGCATTGTCTGCACTTCTTTCCGGTCGGAGAATGCTTCTTCAGGAACGGTTTCCGGATCAAATCCGCACCATAGTTTCATCATATAGTTCCAGGCATAGTCCCGGATCATGACTTCGTCATATGGGGTAGTGATCACTTCCCGGAATTCCGGGTAGTCTGAGATCGTCCCATCGCTGACTTCCTTCAGAGAGCCGATCCAGCAGACCGGAGTATCGTCCGTATATCCTTGTACGCTCCGGATTCTTGTAATCAGGCTGTTATAGTAGCTGACTGCCTGACTCTGCTGAACTTCCGTCTTCAGATAGACGACGTTGTCATAGCGCACATACATGAAAGAAATCAGTGCAAGCAGAACCACGGATGCTTTCCGGATCAGTGAGCCTGAAACTCGTTCCATCAGCGTCATTGCCAGCACAAAGACCATGATATCTGCATACATCATCAGAGAATGCACATATGCAGCATCCGTCAGCAGAAACATCAGCTTGACCGCAGGCGGGAAAACCAGAAGAAACAGGAATACTTCCAGGTATAAGGAACGATTCTTGGTATTTCTGAGTTCTCTGCCGAGCATCAGCACAATCAGAATCAGCAGGACTTCATAAAGAATGCGGATATTGCCAGGATACATATTCGTGCTAGCCATTGCTGAAGGAAGAATGAATTTCTGGTAAGCCTGCAGAATCCGCATCAGAACCAGGCTGAAGCCCACAGAGCCGGATAGCTGGTCCAGCCCAGCATGAGCAGACATCGTCATATGAGCAGCTTTCAGAAACAGAACTGTGATTCCTGCATACAGAATCGCAGAAATCAGAAGATTGCCAAGCAGAATTCCTGCTTTTTTCCAGAATGCCCTGGAATTCAGATTATCCTGCAGACAATGTTTCAGAAGCAGAATCAGAAGAAAAGAAATGGCGAGGCCTTCTTCAGCCTGATAGATGCCGATCGTGCAGCAGAGCAGAACATCTGCTGCAAACATCTGTCTCAAGTTCTCAGCCCTGAACAGCATCACGCTGGAAAGCAGAGCCAGAAACGCTGCCAGCGCATAATAAGCAGAAGTGAACAGATAGCCGAAGGTTCCGGTCACCGAAGGAATCGCGATCATGACCGCCGCCAGGCAGATGATGCTCCATCGGTTTTTCAGATCCAGAGCCCGGATGATCACTGTTCCGGACAGACCTGTGAAGACCATGGTCCAGAACACATGCAGCAGAGGAAGACTGTAATTATTACGGAAGATCAGTCCGTAAAGCTTGCCGATGATCCCGAGCATCCATCTTCCGACATCGATCAGGGAACCGATGCTGAAGAGAAGCCAGGAATCGTCTCCGAACGAATACTTATTGAACATCATCATGCCATGGGCAAGAATGCCGAAGCAGAACACCGAAACAAAGAACAGGCGGACCCGCCGATCTGCCGCAAGTTCCTTCAGGAATGTTTTCCATTTTTCTATTCTGATCATCATCCACCATTATACCCGAAGAGCGTTCCTTGGAAAGTTCCCGGTAAGAGTACGAAAAAAGCGCTGATGATTGTACAATACTCCTGTCTGAAATGAGGTATCTATGAAGCGTTCTGACCGTAAAGCATGGATCAAGCTGTTTCTGTTCATCTCTCTGATATTTGCCGTAATGATTATTCCGTATCTCGTGACCGGGACTGCTTTTATTCTGGGCTGGGATATGCGGACCATCTATTCCAGCAATTTCGAGAACCTCAGAACAATGCTTGCGCAGTGGAAGAATACCGGAACGCTTCCCTACTGGTCCTGGGTCAACTTTCTCGGAAATGATTTCTATTCGAGCAAATTATTCTATTTCAATGATTTCTGGGAATATTTCTTTGCATTCACGAATCTGAAGTATACGGATGCGATCATCTGGATGACTTATCTCAGGTTTCTGACGGCCGGCTTCTCGTTCTATGCCTATGCAAGATATAACCGGTATTCAGAACATACTTCGATCCTAGGTTCCCTGCTGTTCACTTTCAGCGCTTATCTTCTGCAGATCATGCGGGATCCCTTCTTTGCCAGCTTCATTTCATTTCTCCCGCTCTATTTCCTGTCTGTCGACCGCTATATTGCCGAGCAGAAACATGGCTTCTTCATCTTCATGGTCTTCTTCATGTTCTTCAACAGCTATTACCTGTTCTATATGACTTCCCTGTTCACGATCCTGTATTTCATCTGGAGATGGAGAAAGCAGTATCAGAGTATGAAAGGCTTATGGAAAAATGCCTTCCGGCTGATCGAATATTACATTGTTGGTTTTCTGTTAAGCGGAGTCATTGTCGTTCCGGAAGTGCTGAATGTATTAGCCAACAGCCGCGTCGGCACCAGAAGTTCAACTCTGATCTATGAAAGCATCGTTCCGTATCTGGATTATCTTTCCGGATTATTCACGCCGGTATCCATGCTTGCCTACCGTGGTACAGAGATTTCAAACCTGTATCTCTATGACACTCCGAATCATCAGCTCATGGCCATGTATGTCTGGGCTGGTGCAGCAGCTGCCCTGCTAGTACCTCAGCTGTTTGCCGAGAAGAAAGAAAGAGAATTCCATCTCGGTGTTCTGATCCTGATCACTCTGTTCTCCATCGTTCCGATTCTGAACTCCGTCATGCATGGCTTCAGCGAGCCTTCGTTCCGCTGGATGGCCAATGTTACGTTCCTGTTAGATGCTGAGATTCTCCCCTTCCTGGAACATCCGGAACTGATTCACCAGAAGCTTCTGAAGCAGACGGCTGTGATCATCTCCATTCTGCTCGCAGCTACGCCGATTCTCTTCGCCCTCATCTGCAAAGTCTCTGTTTCTTCCATTCTGAGTGATTATGCATTGGTGCTCTGCTATATTCCGTTTGTGATTCTCGTCTGCTATGCAATCGGAAACAACAGGAAGGCAATGTGCACCGCAGTGGTCATTGCAGAGCTCTGCTATGTTGCAACGTTTACGTTTTTCGGCAATCCTACCCAGAGTGCTCTGAAGAAAGAAGATGCGGACCGGGTAGCGAGATCCATGGGAAACAAGGACTATTACAACGAATGGTCGCTGACATTGGACCCTGCTAATGCCAGCTCGTTCTATCGGACTTATGTGGATCCGGTCGGTGTTTACTGGAGCCAGGGAACGAATTACAACCTGGATGCGGATATCAAAGGATTATTAGCCTATGACTCCACCTATCTTGCAAGCACGAATGATCTGATCAAGCTGGATCCAGACCGGGTCATTGATTATCTGCCATGGACATTTGATATACAGAATCCGGATATCATGACCCTGGTATCCACCAAGTATGCGGTGGTCGCTCCAGGTACTGCCTGCCCGTTCAATCATGGTGAGCTGATCGGTCACTATGCAGATTATGACCTGTATCTGAATCTTGACTACATCAATCTTGGAAAGACTTATACCGGCATCATGACGTATGACGACTATGAGGTCTCGATGTCTTCAGAGATCACCGAGAAAGTGATCTGCCATGCTGAGGACTATGAAGAAATCTCTGCCCTGATCGGGAATGAAGAAGTGCAGTGCAGCGATGCAAGTGCCGAAGGAAACCAGGCATTTGCGACGCTGACGGCTTCGGAAGATGGCTTTGCCGTTCTGTCCGTTCCTTACGATCAGGGATGGACGGTCACCGTCAATGGAGAATCGGTAAAGAGCTATGAAGTCAATGGCGGCATGACTGGCATCGCCGTGAAAAAAGGAGAAAACAATATTGTCTTCTCCTTTGCGCCGCATGGTCTGAAGGAAGGCAAGCTGCTGAGCATTGCCGGAGCAGTACTGGCAGTACTGCTGTTCTGCCTGGATCATCGGAAGAAGCATTAACTGGCTGATTTCGCGTAATAGAGTCCGTCCGAATTATCCTGAAGCGTTAATCCGCAGGACGTCATGATCTGATCAAATTCCTCCGTCAAAGCGCCATTCTGGCCGGCAGGCATGTAGGCGACATCCGGAATCTGGTCCGGGAATTCTTCATAGTACTGTCCCAGCATCGTCAGGAATTCCTCTTTCTCTGGTTTCATCCAGGTGGAATAAACCCCATATCTGCTGTTCTGAAGGCTGAGATACATCCATGACTGATCCGTAAAGAACAATACTTTCTTTCCGTCATCCAGGTTCAGTTCCTGGATTCTGGAGAGCTGATGCTCATATTCTGTTTTCTTCTCACTCGTTGTAAGAATTCCTTTTACCGGTCCTTCAGTGATTTCTGCATCCAGTTCGGACGGAGCCGAATCCCGGAAGATCACGGTCAGCTTATCCCGGACTTCAAAGCAGATCAGCAATACTGATAAGCATGCAGCAAGATACTTCGGATTAATTCTCAGATGCATGGAAGTATGCGACATGTATCCGGAAATCAGCAGGATGGAAGCAATTGCACAAACCGTGCTGGCATGATTGGAAGCTCCGATGATCGTATCAGAAGAAAGATTGATCATCACGATATACAGCACACCGGAGATCCAGAGCTTTTTCAGCATCTCATCAGCATGAGCATCGATCAGAATGACATAGAAGCCGATGGGAGCCAAAGCAATCATCGAATAATCCCCATCTGCTTCAGCCCCATAGCCGATCATCAGAAGAAGTGTGAAGACGATATTCAGCAGGAGCCAGACAGAACGTCTGCGCCGGCTTGCATGCCTGCGGTCTTTCAGAACCACCAGGAACAGAATGAAATACAGCGGCAGCACGACGGTGGAAATCCTGGAGCCGAGCCACAGAGTCTTGCAGAGAGCAAGCATATTGATGATCGGCCCGAGGCCGGTATACGTATGCGTGGAATCAGACTGAAGCGGCAGCAGCATATATTTAATCAGTTCGCTGACGCTTCCTCCCTGAAGAAAATAGACAACATAGATTACAGCCAGAAGCACTGCACCTGCCGTGAATGGCAGCCACGCTTTTCTGCCGTAAGCATGTTTTTCAGAATGCCGGATCAGACTGATCAGAAGAATCAGAGTTCCGAAAAAATACAGGAATGCAAGATAAGGCGTGCAGAGCACGGAGGCAGCATAGAAAATGCCGGCCAGGAAACAGGAAAGCCAGAGATGCTTTCCAGGCTCCAGCAGAAGCAGTGAATAGACGATCACGCACATCAGGCCGAGGGTATTGTAGTTCGGAACCATAGACTGGCCGAACGTGAACAGAAAGAAGATTGAAGCTGCGGCTATGCTTGCCGGTCCGTATTTTCTGGTCTTCAGATAGAGGAAGACCGCGATGCAGCAATTGAGAATGACATACAAGATCCGGGAAGCCAGAACAATTCCTTCCATGCCCCCATTGAATTTCACAATCAGGGAAAAGAACGGCAGCATCAGGATGGCTGAGAACTGAGAGTTGTTCCATTCCTGAAAGACCGGGAGATCGCCTTGCCAGAAGCGATGAGCCAGAGAGATAACGAAGGTTTCATCTCTGGCCGGAAATCCGTAATGTGCTTTCCAGAGATTCAATAACAGAATCGCAAGAATTGCAGCAACTGCAGCAATATCCTGTGTTCTGATATGGTTCTGTCTCATCTGCTACTCCCCCTTCTCATAAATCGTGCCTGCAGAAGTCTGTTCCGGATTCAATCCATAGGCCGAAAGGAACTCCGAGAATCCTTCCAGGTCTGCTTCACTCTGATACGGCACCAGAACATAATCCGGAATACGGTCCGGATTCTTCTCATAATAGCGGCTGAGCTGCTGAAGGTCACTTTCACCAGTGCTCTTAAGCCAGATCGTATGCGAAGCAACATGCTGGCCTGGCTGCAGTTCCAGATACAGCCACCGGTTCAGAGAATAGATCAGCACATTCTGATGCCCTTCGATGGACTGATCCCATATGCTCTGAAGATCTTCATAGCTCTGCACATTTTCTTCTGTGGAGCAGATTCCCCTCATCGGACCCTCTTCTTCAGAAACTGCATGAAGATTCAGCGGAGCATCATCGACATAGCAGTACGTGAGTTTATGAACCACATCCATTCCTATCATGAGTATTCCGCAGCAGCCAAGCATAAACAAAGCTTTTTTCTTTTTCGGAGAAATCAGATCGGAAGTCGCAAGCAGAGCAGGAACCATGCATACCGTGCTGGCAAGCTGAACGCCATTCAGGATTGTATTGGAACTCAGATTCATCATCAGCATATATCCGATTCCCGACAGAAAGAACTTCTTCAGTTCCTCTTCTGCCCTCTGATCCAGGATAAATACAAGGATTCCAAGCGGGACAAAGGCAACCATTGAATAATTATTTCCAAACTGATAGCCGATGAGAAGAACGATCGTCAGCAGGAGCCCGATCATCAGATAGCGATTTCCTATCTTTTTCTTTCCTCTGTTTTTCCATGCCAGAATCAGCAGGACCACATATGCGGGCACTCCGATCATCGTGAATACGGAATTCGTGATAATCATCTTTGCCAGGGCAAGATACTGAATGATCCCGGTCTTCAGAGAAGAAGAATGATCTGCACCGGAAAGCAGTTCCGGAATCGAGGAGACATATTCGCTGACACTTCCCTCTGAAAGCAGAACAGCAAGAAAGATTCCGGCAATCGTCAGAATGCCGAGGGTGAAGGTGCCCCATCCGCCTTCGGTTTCAGAATGACAGACTCTCCGGAACAGAAGCACAATGGAATACACAAGATAGACAAAGACCATATGCGGGGTGCAGAGTGTCAGTCCGGCAAAGGCAATTCCGGCAAGATAAGTATCCAGCTTCGGATGTTTCCCCTTCAGAAAGAGCTGCACCGCCGCTAACATCGCCAGAATCAGACCGAGCCCGTTATAGTTCAGAGAATACATCTCATTCTTAGCTGTCAGGAAGAACAGCAGGGCACAGAAGAGGCTGATCCAGCCATACTTCCGAATCCGCATATATAGAAAGATCGCAGTAAGTGCCTGCACGATCAGGAACAGGTATCGCATAAACAGCACGACGCCATCCGTAGAACCGTGAAAGGTGAGATAAGCAGAATAGATCGGAAGAGTCAGGAGTGCTGAAAACTGAGTCGGATGCCATTCCTGAAGGATCGGAATATCACCAAGCCAGAAGCGATGCATCATAGCCAGATATGACGTTTCATCCCAGGAAGGATTTCCGAATGGTGCCCGCCAGAAACTGAAAACCAGACCAGATAACAGCAGAACCAGGACGAGACAATCCTGTTTGTTCATTCTTCTCATGAGACCATCCCCCTGCGGCGATACAGCCGATAGGTATATACATGCGATTCATAACGGAATACCGCAGTATCAATCAGCTCATAAGAGTCTTCCGGAATCTCCTGATCGCAGGTCACAACATAATCTGCCTGCCCGGAAGAAAGATATTCGTCCTGAAGATTCTGGAATTCCGGAACACTGAAGTTCAGCTCGCAGAACATCCGGAAGTCCGGAACAATGCCGGTCACCGTATAGAAGCCTCCGTCAAGAAAACCGTAGTTCAGAAGAGAATGAGACTCTGTGGAAAGAATCTCCTCTCTGAACTTGTACTGCGGAAGAACGCTTCGATCCTGCAGAAACAGATAGCGGTTATTGCAGTTCAGAAACAATGCGGCAATCCCTGCAGTTTCAAGGATCCTAACAGCAATTCCGAACTTCTTCTCCGTCAATGCCTGAGCCAGTCTGCAGCACCATTCCGATAGCGGAATGATCATCAGCCAGCAGAATACCGCAAAGATCAGTGCATAATACATCCGGTAGAACGATGCGGGATAGACTGTGACACAGGTGACAATGAACGAAAGGAGCAGATACCATCCGGATCCTGCATGTTTTCTGGAAACTTCCAGCATGCCTGCAGCGATTCCGGTGAAATAGATCGGATTCTTGAACACCGACCAGAAAATTCCGACCGCCATATTGAATCCTGCAGAATGCTGCGCTGCGCCATCATAATGAAACAGATTATCCATGAAATAAATCTGCACCAGATCATTCCATGCATGATTCATTCCGAAGTACAGAACTACTGGAAAAGTGGCAATTCCGATGCCAAGCAGAATCTCGCCGATCAGAATGAGCAGTTCTCTTCCCTGCTTTTTTTTCAGAAGCACGATCACCGGAACAATTGCAGAACCGAGATAAAAACCCAGGAAGCTGAACTTGGTCCAGAGAATGATCCCGGCAGAAATCCCGACTGAAACTGCTTCGGCGAAAGAAGGAAGATGATTCTGTTTCAGATATCGAAGAAAGATAAACATCGAGAAACAGAGAAACGGCATCATCAGCTCTTCGGCGCTGTCGCCATGGGAAAAGCATTCCGTTCCGCAGATCAGAGCAGCAGCCAGCGGAAAGAGGTACAAGCATGATGCATCGGTATAAAGACGGATTATTCGATAGGCATAGCACATGGAAACCCACATCGTCACCACTTCAATGATCCATACTCCGGTGAAGGAAGTAAAGGAGATCAATGCCGCTGCAGCATGGAGAAAATACAGGTATGGACCTTTCTGCTCGATATAATCCCGATATGGGACTTTTCCTGCAAGGATCCCCTTGCCTACCGTCATGAAGCAGTTGGAATCTTCCCAGTCATTGAATGGATAAAGCGGAGAAGACTTCGAGAAGAAAGAAACGGCAGCAAGACTGATCAGAAACAGAACCAGGATCGTCTTCCGATCAGGACGGCTGGAGCTGGAATGAGATTGCTGAGAGGATGGAGAAAAGATCTGAGCACAGAGAGCCCGCAGTCCCGGAAATGCACAGATTCCGATCAGAAATGCAGTTCCTATGGCGCATAGAACCAGCGGGACTCCGATTGAGCCGCTGAGGTCAGACAGGAACTTTGACTGATACAGAAAGATTCTCCCGAGATTAGCCATCAGATAGCAGAGAATCGCCAGCAGAATCCAGCTGAACGATGACCTGATTTTCTCTTCAGAGTCTCTTTCTGCGTTCTTTCTGAGCAGAACTGCTGCCAGAAGTCCGATCAGAATGGAACTCCATGCTGGCAGATACAGATTTCTGCAGATCAGAAAGAACGCACAGAACTCACTGAACTGCAGTAACATTTGATTCTTTCTCCCCTTCATATCCTTCAGCTTTCCGGAATTTCCAGTTTATGAACCCAGTATCTGGTTTCATTCTTATTCGGTGCCGACCAGTCATGATTCACTTTCAGGATTGCCCAGCTGTCATTTTCCCATAACAATGAGCATTGGCCGCTGTTCACCACTTTCACGTATGCCTTATCATACCATCCGCGATCATCCCATACGGAGATCGTATTGGAAATGATGACATAGTCTGATCCATAATCCTTTATGACATCCGGAAGCTTGGAATAGTCCGGGGTTTCTGAAATCGATGTTGATGCAAATCTCGTATTCGGATACAGCAGCGTAACCAGGTTGTAATTCTGCTGATACTGGACCGGATCGCTTAAGACAGTTCTCCATCTGATACTGCTGAAGACACTGATCACATCTGTGGTATAGCCTCTGAGGTTGATATCCTGGGACAGGATTTCCGGCAGCTCCTGTGCATCTGAAATATTGTTCTGAATATAATCATAAAGCTCATAGTCATCATGAGTGACCTTCGTTTCCCAGTTCCAGTCTTCCCGGTCTGATACCAGCGTGGAACTCACTGCTTCCGTCAGATTCTGATGCGCATAGAAAGCGGAGAAAACCCCCGCAATTCCGAACAGGACAAAGCTCATGAAAGAAAGTACTTTATCTGCGTTCCAGATCAAGAATATCAGCGTAAACGGATTGATGATCAGATCAAAGGCACGGAAATACGCGCTGGAAGTCAGATACCGGGTCACCGGACTGTAGGAGAATGGATTCAGAAACAGAATTCCGAGAACAATCAGGAAGAACTTGAAGCGGTTTTCCTTCTTCAGGTTCACGAAAAGAAGTGCAATCAGCACATATAGAATCAGATTCCGGATCAGTTCGTAAGTACTTGTATGAGAAGTCAGATTCACTTCCATGTCATAAGCAGATGGCGAAGAAAAATACAGCATCATATCTGAGAAGCCATTGCTGCGATTCAGATAGACAGTAAGACCAACCAGAACCGCAAACAGCACCGGCAGGATCCGCACGCAGACCCGGCATAAGACATCCAGATGTTTCTGCAGCAGGAAGACAATGCCCATCAGTGCTGCAGTGATTGCAGCAGTGAATAGAATAGAACGCAATAAGGAATTATGTCCGAGGGTAATCAGAATTCCATAGAAGATGACCGGCGTGCAGGAAAGAATGAAGAGATTCCAGGCATCTCTGTTTTTCTCTTTTGCCCAGCAGAGCGCAAAGAAAAGACCGACACAGAGAAAGAGATCGATGAACAAGCTGGAAGAGCTTACTGAAATGCCAGCCAGATAAGTCATGGCTGCACTGGCATACAGCATCTGCTGCTGAGAGCGATTCTTTTCTTTAAGGATCCGGAAGACAATCAGGACACTCCAGCCGATGATGATCGTCCGGATCGTATTTCCGAAGAAGCCCAGGGTCGTATTGAAATAATTCGTGAAGTATGGAGAAAGGATCAGCACCGCAAAGATCAGGCCTTTCCATTTCTGCGTGCGATAGAGCACATTCACGCTGGAAACCGTCAGATTGCCTAAGCTCATTCCATACAGAATCGTAGCGCCCCAGATATAGAGCGGAGTCAGGATTTCACTGAAGCCCGTCAGCTGAACTGCCCACCTCAGAAGGATACTCCAGAAATAGTAATAGCCCTGGAAATCATGCAGGTTCTCAATTCCTTCATAGTGATAGCCGCTGGTGTAGTCAATATGTCCGAATACGGAAGCCTTCGCATTTTCCAGAACCTCGGAAAGATAGGTGATGGAATCATAGAAGATATTATTCGTGGTCCATTGTGCTGAGGCCTTGCACAGAATCACGGTGACTGCAATCCCCGCAAGCAGAGACACCAGATGTTTCCAGGAAGGAAGCACATCCGATCTGGTGATCAGGCACAGAACTGGCCCTGCAGACAATAGAACCGGAAGAAAGTAAAACGCAATCTCAGTACTCAGGTCCAGGCAGATGCTGAAGAAGATCTCGATCTGAAATAACCCGAGAATCACGAAAATGCCGAGGAATGTGCAGTCGGCGTTCTTCAGGGATTTGGCATAATGCTGAATCAGCCTGCCCCAGAAATAGCCTGACAGCATCAGAATTCCGACCATCAGGATCGAAAGGGAAACATAATCCGTATTCCAGTGGCTGAAATAGAAGGAAATTGCTTCCCCGATCGATGTAAAAGAAGTATCTCCTGCCATAATCATCCTCCCTGTCTGATTTCTGTGAATACTGAAATGAAATCGCGGACCATCTGCTCATAGCTCCAGTCCCGGATTACTGTTTCTGCCCGTTTTCCGAGCTGATCGCGATGCGCTTCGTCCTCCAGCAGTTCTCTGATCTTTTTCTGAAGCAGGTCAGCGTTCTCTGCCGGAATCACCTCTGCTGCCTGATACCGTTCTGCAAATTCAGCTGCCGCCATGCACCGGTCGGTTGAAAGAACCGGTAAGCCGAATGACATTGCCTCATTGATCACCAGTCCCCAGATATCATATCTTGTCGGCAGCACGAAGAGATCTGCAGCCGCATAATAGTCCGAGAGTTCCTGCTTGTTCATGAATGGAAGAAAATGCACATTGCTCATGTGATGAGCGCTGAGATATTCCTGGACTTTCTGTTCCGGAGTGCCGCCGATGATCATGGCTTCGGCATCGATTCCTTCCATTGCCTGAACCAGCAGATCATAGCCTTTGCGGGGAATCTGCTGCCCGACCGAAAGAATCATCGGCTTGTCAGAAATTCCGATCTTTTTCCTGCATGCCTGTTTTTCCAGTCTCTTTCCGGCACAATCAAGCAGTTCCTGCTCTGACATGCAGGCAAAGTGATAAGTGAATATCTTCTCTTCCGGAACATGATAATAGCCGAAATAACGCTGATTGACCGTGATGCCTGAGCTCAGGTACCAGTCATACTGCTTCATGGCCGCCCGAATGGCAAAATCCAGCAATCCCCTTGGGATTGCTAATCCTCCGTCGGCGTGCATGATCGCGGGTTTCTTTTTCCGATGGAATGCGTGCAGAGCCTTCTGATTCCACCGGTTGGAATAATCCGAGCAGATCAGCAGATCGCACTGATCTGCAGCGTTCCGGATTCTGATGTTTCCATCTCCTTCATCGAGAAAGGCTGCCTGAAACGTATGAAAGCCATAGTCATACCATTGCTTTTCACGATCTGATTCTGCCTTCATCTCAAACAAGGAAAGAAGTTCGGTTTCTGTGCCGAGCTGGTTCATGAAAGCTACTTTATACGGAGATGGCGCATTGCTGACCCAGCAGACTTTCATAGCGGAAGCCCGGTCCTTTCAATATACAGACTGCGATAAGCACCAAGCATGGCATCCTTGGAATAGCGCTGGGCATGGATCATGCAGTCAGAACGCTTCAGAACAATCTTCCCGGAGGCAAGTGCCTGCACGGCATCATTCAAGGCGTCCGGATTTCCGCGTTCTACCACGATCCCGGTCTTTTTCGTCAGCATTTCCGTGCTGCCTCCGGTCTGATAGGTAATGACCGGGCAGCCGCAGGCCTGAGCCTCAATATTCACCGTAGGAAAGGTATCCTGATAAGTCGTATTCAGAAGCACATCTGCTGCCGAATAGATTTGCACAAGTTCCTGCACGCTTTCTGTATGCGGAATGCAGAGAACCTGGGGCAGATCATGAAACAGCGAAGCCTGTTTCTTCGTTGTGCCGACGATGATGAGCTTCTGGTTCTGTTTCAGCATTCCGGCAAGTTTCTGAAGGTCCGCAAGTCCTTTTTCTCTCGTCCAGGGATTGGCAACCGCAAGCATAACGAAATCCCCTTCCATGGAATGGGAAGAACGGAATGCGGAAGTCTCCGGATGGAAGCAGGCAAGGTCGATGCCATTGGAAATCTGAATGATCCTCTGATCTTTCAGAAAAGACTGCTTCACCTGCTCCCTCAGCCAGATAGAGGGAGTCACAATGGTCATCTGCCCGGGCTTCAGAGAATTGAAGAGTGCTTTCTTCTGTTCATAGTTTCTTGTGACATGCGCCCCGTTCCAGGTGACCGGATACTGTGAAAGGCCCGGGCAATGGGCACACTCGGTCTTCCATCGGTCGCAGCCGACATACTGAAAATGCGCGCAGTGTCCGGTAAAAGCCCAGCAGTCATGCATGGTCCAGATCACTGGCGTATCAATGGTCTTCAGATAATGAAACAGCACTTCGACATTCAGATAATAGCCATGAAGATTATGCAGATGAATGAGATCCGGCCGGAAAGCTTTCAGATTTTCAACCATTCTCTCGGTTTCTTCGGTATTGCAGAAGCCCTGGCGGTCTGAAAGGAACGTGAAGACTGCGTGTTCTGCGTTTCCCATGAACTTCGTGACCCGGAATGCATCCGCATCTGTATGGTTTTCCTTGCGTCCGTAATAAATCCTGCCCTGGACTCCCGGAATTTTTGAAAGCTGATAGACGATCCTGCCAGTGCTGCCGGTCCCGATGATGGAATTGACGAAGGCGGCTCTCATGATTCTTCCACGCCTTCCGTGCTGTCTTTCTTGAACAGAATCTTGAAAGTCATGAACATGATTCTGACGTCAAGACCGATCGAGAAATGCTCAATATAAATCAGATCAAACAGCAGCTTGTCTTTCAGGCGAGTGTTGTACTTGCCGTAAACCTGCGCATAGCCGGTCAGTCCTGCTTTCACTTTCAGGCGGTAATTGAATTCCGGCAGGTCTTTCGTGATCTTCTCTACAATTTCCGGGCGCTCAGGTCTCGGACCGACGACCGACATATCGCCTTTCAGAATATTCAATAACTGGGGCAGTTCATCAATCCGGCAGGAACGGATGAATCTGCCGACTTTCGTAATGCGGCTGTCATGTTCGGAAGCGAACCGGGCAACTCCGTCTTTTTCTGCATCGGTACGCATTGACCGGAATTTGATGATGCCGAATTTCCGCCCGAACTGAGTCAGTCTCGTCTGCACATAGAAGATCGGGCCATGGTCTTCCGCTTTGATGGCAATGGCGGTAACCAGAAAGATCGGAGACGTAATCACGAGAAAAACAATGGCGAAGATGATATCAAAAAGACGCTTGAAGATCTTCTCGATCTGACTTGGCCCGAACGTATTCGTCTTAAGGACCGGGGTATCAACCAGATAGACATTGGTCGCACTGTTGATGAGCACATCGCAGATATCCGGAATCAGATAGAGACTCTTGCCATATCCGTAGCATCTGCTGACCAGATATTCTTTTTCATCCGGAGTCAGTCCGACTGCGATCACGCAGTCATAGCTCTGGATCATCTTCTCATCAGAGATATAGGAATCATATGGAATCTGATTCTGAATATCGTAGCTGTTGGACTGATACTTCAGAATACGCTGATAGATCGAAGGATCTTCCTGTTCAAAGATCATCAATGACTTTCTCGGCGGGAATATCCGGTAGTAGATCTTGTTATTCAGGATGTTCAGGAATACGACAACTGCGATTTCTGCGACGAAATACAGCACGAAGTCCCTTGCTGGAAGTACTCTTCTTCCGACCAGCATGGCCAGGATGAAGATGCTTGCATTCGAAAAAAAGAGACTGATGATATGTGAAAAAATAAGGTCTCCTGTGGTCGAATATCCGATCTGGAAGCCTCCGTACATCTGGTTGAATACTACCAGAAGAACCATATAGATTCCGAGCACTGCCCAGTTTCCGATCCGGTAGAAATATGCAAACGTGCGGAAATACTCAAACCAGATATAGTAGAAGACTGCCCCCAGAACCAGAATCGTCAGCGTGTTCATTGCGGCCGAGACGGTACGCTGCGTCCGTTCATCCCTGCGTAACTGCATAACGGAATTATACAATGAAATCAGTCTGATGTCGCTTGCGACCTGGAAAGGATGCGTGGATGCGGCATGACCACCGTGCAGTTGTCCGGAATATCTTCGGCGACGACGCAATTGGCGCCGATCCTCACATTGTTTCCGATATGAATTCCTCCTACGAGCATCGCTCCGGCTCCGATTTCCACATTGTCGCCGATGACCGGAGCACCGCCCTTTCCGCCGCCGATGGTTACCTGATGGAGAATCGTGCAGTTTTTCCCGATCACTGCCTCGTGGGAAAGAATGATTCCTTTGATTCCATGAGGAAGATGAGGAGGTTCTGCAAACTGAGCACCATATCCGAGATGCGTGCCCATGGAAGCGTTGTTGAACGCATCCATGCGCTTGATACGGAACAGATACCACGTGCAGAGAATCTTCTCAAAGAAACCGCCATGATACCGGACGACACGCTCCCGCATCTTCCAGTATTTCTCATGAGAGTAGTGTTCTACTTTGGGCTGAAGCCACTTTTCCGGGCCGCTCAGGGTTACTTTTCTTGCCATAGCTGAAAGTATTCTATACAGGCTTTCTCTGACTTTGCAAATGGGATCAGATCTGATATAGTTCGTAAATAGTCAGAAATTGCTGATTTCCGGAGAAGATGATGTCTGCTGAGATTGCTCTTGTGATTCCATGGTTCGGAAGATTTCCTTCCAGTATGCCGCTCTGGCTGAATTCCTGCCGGTATAATCAGGAATTTGATTTTCTGCTGTTTACCGATGATCAGTCACCTCTGGATTTTCCTTCCAATGTGAAACCAGTTTATATGACCTTTCCGGAATTCCGTGCTCTCGTTCAGAAAGCATTTCCGTTTCCGATTTCTCTGGAGCGGCCATATAAATGCTGTGACTTCCGCCCGGCTTATGGAGAAATCCTGTCGGAATATCTGAAGAACTACAGGTTCTGGGGTCATTGCGATCTGGATGTGATTTTCGGAAATCTGAGTCATTATGTCACCGATGCCCTCCTTTCTGAACATGATCGTCTGTATTCCTCAGGTCATTTCACCCTTTACCGCAATACCTCGGAAGTAAACAGCTGGTATAAAACGCTCGATCCGCTTGGATGCATGAATTGGAAAACGGTCTTCACATCGTCAGAAAACTGTGCCTTTGATGAATATGCGGAATGGCATGGCGGCGGCATGTCAGAAATCATCCGGAGAAATGGAAAACGGTTCTATGATTCTGTCGATTTCGCAGATATTCATGCCAACATCAGTTCTTTCAAGGTGCGCAGTCAGAAGGAATGCAATGTGCCGGAACTCTATTTCTGCTTTGAAAACGGAACCCTGACGGCAAGATCTTATGGAAGAGTGCTGAGAGAAGAGATGTATGTCCACTTCTCCCAGCGCAAGATCACAGTTCCTTCCGGAATCGATCCGGACCATTTCTTTCTGACTGCTCCCGATCTCATCGTTTCCAAGGAATCAGAAGCCATGAAAAAACACCCTTCTTCCCTGCTTCGCTATACGCTTGACTATCAGGGAAAACGGGTGAAACGCAAGCTCAGCAAGCTGTTCCACATCGCGGAACAGCGCAGCTGACCATCTTCTCATAGAGAGATAAATACGAATCTGTGAACTGCTTCATAGAATACCGCTGTTCTGCCTTTTTCCGGCAGAATGCTGCGTATTCCTTTTTCTTTCCGCTGAATTCAAGTACTGCTTCCATCAATGCATCGAGATCATTCTCTCTGACTGCTTTCCCGGTTTTTTCATCGAGTGCTTCCGGAGCTCCGCCGACCTGATACGTGACGGCCGGGGTTCCGCAGGCAAGCGATTCCAGGATGACAGTCGGAAAGTTATCTTCATGAGTCGGAACGACTGTGACATCTGCTGCACTGTAAAGATCTCTCAGCTCTTCTTTGCTGGAAGTTCTTGGTAGGGCAATGATATTCGAAGGAAGATCTTTTCTCCTCTCTTCCGGCACTCCGACCAGAACGAGAACATGAGTTTCCGGCAGTCTTCTGCTGAGCTCCAGATAATCATGAAAGCCTTTGGCTTCCGAAAGAGACAGGGCAATGCCAAGCACGATCTTCCGATCGTTCAGATGAAGGTGGTTGCGGATATTGCTTACAGATGGATAGAACACGGATAAATCAATGCCATTCGGGATCACCGTGCAGGGAAGATCCTTGAGAAAGGACTGTTCCACCTGTTCTTCCATCCACCTGCTCGGGGTGACAATCTGAAGGTGGTGGAATCCGGACATGGCTTCCCGCTTCTTCTGGTAATTCTCTCCGGAACGATCAAAGAACCAGGAGTACCGTTTTCTTAACGGACAGTTTTCGCACCCGGTCTTCCATTTTTCACAGCGCTCCCACGTATAATACGGGCAGTATCCCGTAAACTGCCAGCAGTCATGAAATGTATAGACGACCGGAATTCCAGCTTCTTTCAGATACTGGAAGAACCTGGTCAGGTTCAGATCATGGCCATGGATCGTATGAATCTGTACGAGATCTGGCTGATAGTCCTTCAGAAACTGAATCAGACGACCGGTCTGCTTTTCTGACACAAAGCCATATCTGCCGCTGATTCGCGAGTGCAGAGCATTGAGTTTGATTTCCGCATCGGATGCGTATCGATACCCATTTTCTGCAGGATCTTCTCCGAAGGTATACAGCATCCGGTTCTCGATGCCATGTTCTGTCATTGCCTTGGATAGAATTCCCATCAGCATGCCGGTACTGCCATGGCATGCACTGTTCAGCTGGACTACTTTCATCTGGAACTCCGTTTCTTCTGCAAAAAGCTGTTTCCATTATATAATTGAAAAGCTGTTATTTTGAAACGATTGAGGTGCGCATGTCAGAAGAAAACCGGCAGATCAAATACGGGGCAATGATTTCCTATCTTGCCATCATCCTGAATTCCGTGATTTCTCTTGCTTATACGCCATGGATGGCAAACCAGCTTGGAAAATCGCAGTACGGCCTTTACAATCTTGCGTATTCCTTTGTCCGGATGTTCCTCGTGGATCTCGGCCTCAATGCGGCAGTCTCCAGATTTGTGGCAAAGTACCGAGCAGAGGGACGGGAAGACAAAGTAGAGCACTTTCTCGGAACCGTCACGAAGTTCTACCTGGTCCTCGGAGCAATCATCTGCGCCATTCTGATCGTGGTCTATTTCTTCCTCGGAGACATCTACCAGGGACTGACTGCCGAAGAGATCGTCATATTCCGCAAGATCTATCTGATCATGGCTGCAGCCACGGTATTTTCATTTCCGTTTCTTTCTCAGAATGGCATTCTGACTGCTTATGCGGAATTCATTCCGCTGAAGCTCTGCGATCTCGGGCAGAAAGTATTATCGGTTGCCCTGATCATCATTGCCTTGCTGAATCATATGGATGTCGTGGCCGTGATGGCTGCCTATGCAGGTTCCACGATCGTATTCATCCTCGTCAAATACTTCATCATCCGCAATGGGCTTCATCTGCGGATCATCAGCCAGAAAAATGATCAGGAAATGCGTACACAGATTCTGCAGTTCACGGCCTGGACCGCTACGACGACCATTGCCGAAGGATGTACGTACGGACTTGCTCCGACGATACTTGGCATTGTTTCCAACACTGCTCAGATTGCTCTGTTCTCCCCGGCTAATTTCCTGGAAGGATATTTTTCTACCTTTGCAGCAGCGATCAACGATATGTTCCTGCCGAGAATCAGCCGGTATATCGCCCAGGGAAAAGAAAACCGGATCTATCCGCTGATGGTCATGGTCGGAAGATACCAGCTTGCGTTCATGGGACTGATCTTCATCGGGTTCCTGTGCGTAGGCAATACATTCATGGTTACCTGGATGGGGCCGGATTATCAGGGGGCTTATCTCTGCACGGTCCTCTGCATCATTCCTGACATGCTGAATGTGACTCAGCAGATTGCCAATACTGCCGTCATTGCAGAAAATAAAGTCCGCCAGAAAGGCATCGCTCAGATCGTCAAGACGATTGTCTGCGTCATTCTTTCGTTCCTGCTCTCTTCGAAGTTCGGAGCACTTGGCGCATGCATGGCAATCTGCATTGCGTCTCTGACAGAGTTTGCAATGATGAATCATGTCTACCAGAAAGAACTGAATCTGGATATCCGTTCCTTCTTCCGGGAATGCTACCGTAGCTTTCTGCTCCCGGATGCGATTGCGTTAGCTGCCGGCTATTATCTCTGCAATGTCGTATTTGCAGGGGTCGGATGGAGCTCTGTAGTGATCCAGATCCTTGTGGTTGTGATCCTCTACACAGTATTAGTCTGGCTGATGGCGCTGAAGCCGGAAGAAAAAGCATTCCTGAAGCAGAAGCTGCTTCACAGATGAACCGGCACGCCTCTGCCGCCGCTGAGAACTCCATACAGGCGAGGCAGTAAATGCTGCATGATGGCAGCTGCTGTCCAGCAGAAAAGGATGGAAAGAAGGGCCAGGCCGAAATATCCGGCAATGATGGAACCATCTGAGCCTGCAAACTGAACGGTATAAACGCCCTGCAGGTAGCTGATCACTTTTCCGTGCACCGCATAAAGAAACATATTCCAGGAAGCAGCCAGCTCAATTCTGCTGGCTGTTTTCTGGTTCTTCATGCATGTTTCGGCGAGCTTTCCGATCGGCCAGATCCATAGAATCAGCGTGATCCGATCGAGGAGGTCATACCAGGAAAAAGGAAGAACCAGAACAAGAAGGCTGCAAAGCAGTGCAGAAGGAAGAGAGATTTTTTCGGCAATGCTTTTCAGCTTTTCCTTCCATTGCGGGTATTCCGCCAGCAGAGCGCCGAAGAGAAAGAAACAGAACGGAATCCGGATCCGGTAGGAAATCGGCATAAACCAGAGAATCACAATTCCTGCCCCTGCCAGAAAAGGAGTCTTCTTCGTGAGAAAGCGGATCAGCGGGGATAGAAGAATCAGGCCGAACAGATCCGTCAGAAACCAGAATGGCATATAAAACGGGGCAGTATGAAACGGGATGCCGAAGAGATTGATCATCCATGTCGAAACCGGCCACGTCAGAATTCCGGAAGCAGTTCCCCGAAGATCCAGCCGGACCAGGTCGATCAGGATCCAGATCAGATTCCAGAGCACGAGCGGGACGAGGATCGTTCTGACCTTTTTCTTAAGCATGGAACCATACTGGAACGGATGAAGGAAAAGCAGATACCCGGAAATCATCATAAAGATGGCATCCCCTGCATCCGCAAGCATCAGAAATGGCTTCAGGAACATCGGGGTTTCTGCCTGATAAGCCAGGATCAGATTCCCGGAATGGACAAAAACGACCAGCAATGCCGCCCCTAAGCGCATTGCATCAATCGTTGTGTTTCGGCTTGAGTTCTTCATAGAGTTCCAGGATCATCGGATCAATCGTTTCTTTGGAATACTGATGTGCTCTCTGTTCTGCATTCCGGATAAAAGCTTCCCGCATGGCCGGGTCTCTGCGCAGGGTATGATATTCCTCCCGGAACAGTTCTGCATCATTGACCGGATAGAGATACCCGTCTGCTCCGCTTTCAATGAGATCATGATTGCCGCGCACATCAGAAGCGATCACCGGAACCCCGGCTGCCATCGCTTCAATGACGCAGACCGGAAGTCCTTCGCGGAAAGACGGACACAGGAACAAGTCCATGCCATAGAGCAGCTCATAGATATCATTCCGATATCCTAAAAGCATCACTTTCCCCTCTAATCCGAGTTCCTTGATCTTCTCTGCATAAGTTCCGTGCCAGAGATCCGTTCCGCAGATCACATAATAAAGCATCGGGTCTTCCCGGAGCTCTTTCTGCAATGCATTCATCACGAACAGATGATTCTTGTTCTGATTCAGTTCTCCGACTGAAATCATCACAAATGCCTCTTCTGGAAGGCCAAGCCGTTTCCGGATCACGCGGCGATCCGTCCGGGCAGCTTCAATGCGGGAAAGATCCACCCCGACTCCGGGAATATAGACTGCATGTCCGCCCGGGCGGTAATGGAACTTCTGCGCTGCTTCATAATCTTCCTGATTGATCGTCACGAGCCGGTCGGTATGATGGGCCGCGAGGCGTTCCATATTCCGGTAGATCAGCTGGTTCTTCAGCGGAGCACCTTGGTAGAAATGGAAGCCATGCGCGGTATAGATAACCTTTGTCCGTAAACCTTCCGCAGCCATCCTTGTAAAGAAGGAAGCGAGCGGCGTATGCGTGCTGATGATGTCATAGTCTTCTTTCTTCAGCAGCTGCTTCATGAACCGGTAAGCTTTCAGATTATCGAGCGAAGTCGGACTCTTGGAAAAGCAGACATTGTATTTCTGATGAATATCATCATTGGTATAGGTTCCATTGGCAGCGACATCGATGAGGTTTCCCTGCTCATGGAGTTCATGGATGATCCGGAGATGATGATTGATGATGTGGATATCAACGGTAGCTGCAAACAGGATCTTCATCATTTTGCCTCCCCTGCACAGGAAATCGTGCTGCGATCACGGATATAGAGTTTTCCTTCGTGCATGTCCTTCACGAATTCAAACTGATCCAGCCAGCTGTCTTCCGGTTCATAGAAGTAGTGGCTGTCGGTATGGTCTACATAGACATATGCCGGATACCGGTCTTCATGAAGACAAGCATAGGCATCTTCGGCCGCGGTATACTGATCTTTCTCCCAGAAATACAGATACGTGGAATTTGCCGCAATCTGCTTGGTGCAGGCCAGATATTCCCAGCTCTGCCCGGTGATAAGAGAGACACTGCTGCATTCTTCCATCGCATTGATTTCCCGGATATCTTCCAGTCTCCGTTCATACTGCGAAACATTCTCTGCACTGTCCAGAAGTCCCTTCAGAGGGCCATCCGCAATTTCTGTATCGCAGCCGCTGATCCTTGCCCCGAATACATAGCTGCACTTATAGAAAGCAAAAACAGAAAACACAGCTGCAGCAAGAAGCTGATTCCATTTTTCACTTCCGAAGGCAAGGCAGGAAACACTGCCTGCCAGAATCAGCGGGCTGCAGAAGCTGGAAGGACCGACATTGCTCGAAAGCGAAATCATCAGCGCATAGAATACTGATACGCCATAGATCATCAGAAGATCGTTCCGCTTCTTCCTCAGCAATGCCTGAAGGCCGCTAAGACAAAGTGGAATCAGCAAAGCTGCATATGTTCCCGATTCCATCTGATACCCGGAAACAAATACGGCATAACCCATGGAGCAGAGATTGATCCAGGGCGAACAACTTCTGAGCTTCTGCTCCTTCTGAGGGTCTTTCAGAAAGACAAAGGTCAGAATGAGCTCTGCCGCAAAAACCACAAGAAAGAAACCGAAGAGCAGATATAATCTTCCGCCATTGCGAACCACCATCTCGAAAAAGGTCATCTGATGGGACGGATCAATCAGGTGAGACAGGGATTCTGAGAAGTTCTCAAATGATCCGCTTTGCCAGAGAACCATCAGAAATACGGCCGCAATTGTCAGTGCCCCGGCAGTGATTCCCTTCCAGGCACTTCTGGAGAACCAGGCTGGTTTTCGGATCGTGATGATGGTGAGAATCACATACAGAAAGAACAGATACGGGGTATTGACCACCGCGCATGCCATGAGAATGCCGCAGAGATAGACGCGAAACGGATGTCTCCCTTCCATCGGATACACCAGCATTGCCAGAATCACTGCTGCTGCTCCCATGGTGTTGTAGGAAAGCGACATGATCTGAAACGGGGTGAAGACCAGATACAGCAGCGATGCGAGAATCGATGCAGGCCCTTCTTTCCGAAAGCGCAGATAGATTATCAGGCCGGTGAACATCGTCAAGGCCACGTAGTAATGCCGGAAGCCGAGCAGAATGCCATCAGTCCCGCCATGGACTGCGGTATAAAGTTCATAGAGCGGAGTCAGGAAGATTCCGATCATCTGGGCAATATGCCAGTCATCCGCAAACATCCGATCGCCTAAGGCAAATCTCTTTCCGATTGTCACATAGAACTGTTCATCAGAATAGCCCATGCCCTGGCGTGCCTTCCATAGCTGCACCAGCAGAACCACAGCGAAAACACCTGCATAAAGCAGGTCCTGCGTTCTGAGGTTCTGGGGATGTTCAGAAGGTTTTGAACCCATAGGACTTCTTTCCGATGGCCCGATCAGCGCAATAGCAGAGATACCGGAAGAACAGTGCTGGCGTAACGCCGCAATGGTTCAGATAGCTCCAGGCATCTGCCGTTTCTTTCCGAGGCAGTGCATAGCGCCAGCGTTCCAGTGCTTCCATCTGCAGAATTCCTTTCTGTTCTCTTTCAGGAAGCTGATCGAGCTCTGCTCTGATTTTATCAAAATAGAGCTGATCATACGATACGAGTTCCTGATAGGTTGGTGCCTTTTCTCGCACTTCGTAATGAATGGTCAGAAGATTCTGATCCAGATAAGCAAGGCGATGATGCTTCAGAATCCTTCCCATCATCTCGTAGTCTTCAAACTTCCGCATAGATTCCTCATAGCCGCCGGCATCTTTCAGGATCCCGGTACGTACCAGAAGGTTCGAGCCGCTGCCGACATACAGCATGCGCCCGAGAATATACGGATAGACTTCCCCTTCCGTCTTTTCGGCATTGAGAAACCGTTTTCCTCCCGCAAGATATTTCGTAAAGGAGCAATAGCAGCTGCTGTATTCCGGTCCCTTCTGATCCAATAAAGCAGCCTGGGCTTCCAGTTTTTCCGGAGCGATTTCATCATCGTCATCCAGAAATGTAATGTAGTCCCCCCTGGCCTGTTCCAGACCGCGGTTTCTGGAATACGACGGCCCGTGGTTGGCTTCATTGACCAGATAGGAAACCCGCTCGGAAAAAGGAAGGATCTGCTCCGCCGTTGCCTGCTGCTCGGGCGTATCTCTTCCGTTATCATCGACGACGATAATCTCATGAGGAGCCGTCTGACACTCTGCGCATTTGATCGCCCGGGCGATCTGCTCTGGCCTGTGATAGGTTGTGATCACAATGGAAATAAAGGTCATCGATGCGTCTTCACCGCCTTTCTGATTGTTTCTGCAGCATATACGATCAGGAATGAGCCTGCCGAAAGCAGGGAGAACTGGATCCATGGACTCTCGATCTTCCAGGTTCCAAGATAGTAGACAAAGATATGGGCAAGATAGAGATCCATGCAGTGCTTTGAGATCCAGACGGCAGAGTTCCCGATTCTATCCGGTTTCCGGTTCAGAAGCAGATACAGAAGCGAGGAACAGAACATGCCATAGGAAGAAAAGTACAGTGAGGGCGGATATTTCATCGACTCCAGATACGGAAATCCGTACAGCCCTCCGGTGATGAGACAGAAAACAAGGAACAGCAGCGTATACCGGATTCTGTCCTTCTCATTCAGCTCCGTGTAGGAAGCTCCGAACCAGGCAAGCACCGTGAAGCCGACAGTATCGCTGAAAAGATAGGTCAGCACTTTCTGCAGCACATAGTTCTGCATCGGACTGATCAGGTACCAGTAGATCAGATCATTGACAATCAAAGCAGCAATTCCGATCAGGATCCGCTTTTCTGCAGGCATCTTCCTGGTTTTTTCATGCAGGATCGGAAGGGTGATGGAATTGAGAAAGAAAACCCGGTAGACCCATACGAACATGATGCCTGATCCGGTCATCAGAAAAGAATTCAGAATCACGCTGAGTGAAATTCCGGAATGCAGGATTACGTTGAAGAACAGAAAGAAGAAGATCAGAAAGATCCACACCTTCAGAATCAGCTTATGGAATCTTCTGAGAACATAGTGCTTCTGTTCCGGAGGATTTTTCTGAATGGAATACACATAGGACATGCCAGACAGAAAAAACAGCAGCGGCACATCAAATTCCCGGATGTTCTGAAACGAATCCGGGAACGAAGTATGTGCGGCAAACAGCAGAAACAATGCGATTGCCCTCAGAAGATCTGCAGTCCTGTCTCGGTAGGAAGTAGTCATGCGTGTGTGTTCAGATTCAGGATGATATCGCAGATCCGATCCACGTCTTCCAGGGAAAGATCCGCGTACAGCGGCAGCGTCAGCACTCTCTGGCTGATATGCAGGGCAATCGGCGTATCTTCTGGATTGTACTGCCCCCGGTAGCAGTCAAAGCTGCTGGTGATCGGATAGAAGTATTTTCTTGCCCCGATGCCATGTTCCGCCAATGCTTTCATGACATCATCTCTGCTCGCCCCGAATTCCTTTTCCTCGAAGATGACCGGAAAATATGCATAATTCTGCTTCACGCCTTCCTGAATCACATTCAGGCGAAGTCCCTTCACGCCTTCGAGACGGCTGCGGTAATGGTCCGCGACCTTTTTACGCTTTTCGATCTCAGCGTCCACATGCCTGAGATTGCAGATCCCCATCGCTGCGCAGAACTCATTCATCTTGGCATTTGCGCCGACCGCATCAACGGTTTCTGCATTGCGGATGCCGAAATTCTTCAGACCATAGATCTTCCTGCCAAGCTCTGGATCATGGAAGGTCACAGCGCCCCCTTCAATCGTATTGAATACTTTTGTCGCATGAAAGCTGAAGCAGCTGGCATCGCCGAAATTTCCGACGCCGATGCCATGATAGGTTTCTCCGAACGTATGGGCAGCATCATAGAGAACCTTCAGTCCGTATTTCTCAGCGATCCGCTGAATCTCTTCTACGTGGCAGATATTTCCGTAGACATGGACCGGTACAATTGCCGTGGTCTTCTCATTGATCAGTGATTCGATCCTGGCAGGATCCATCGTGAAATCTTCCGGATCAATATCGCAGAACACCGGCTTTGCACCATTGCGGACAATTGCATGGGTTGTTGATGCAAAGGTGAAAGGGGTCGTGATGACTTCGCCATGAAAATTCATTGCCTGCATGGTCATTTCAAGAGCCATATGACCATTCGTCAGCAGTTCCGCATGCTCGACGCCTAAGTACTGTTCCAGTTCTTTCTGCAGCTCCTGGTGCTTTACGCCCATATTGGTCAGCCAGTGGCTGTCCCAGATATCCCTGATTTCATCTACATATTCTTCCAGGGGCGGCATGGAAGAACGGGTTACTAATATTTTCTGATCACTCATTATGTATTCCTTGCTTTCTGCATATGAATGCTGTTATCAGCTTTCATATTCATGATTGCTGTTCTGATGCCGGCGAATTACTTTCTTCACTCCATCGATCAGATTTCCTCCGTTTTTCAGATAAAGCCATTTGTACTGAATCCATCGAGAGGCTTGCAGAAGCTTGTCGTTTCTGCCCATGATCCGATCAAATGCTTTTTCATAATACGGATCCGGGATCATATATTCCGGTTCCTTCATCGGGAACTGCATCGGATAAGTTTCCATATCGAATGTATTCCGGATTGCCTTCGGCATCCGCTGAAGGCCGGCGGCATGTGCGCTTCCCTCCCCATATCCGATATTGCGGATCAGATTTCGTTTCGGCACCACAATCAGCTGATGCTGACCGTAAGCAGAAAATTCCACGAAGAATTCCGTAAATGCAATATGGCCTTCATAATATTCGCTGTCTGCATAGCCCAGTATTTTTTTCTGGAAATCATCATTCTTCTTCGTTTCTTCTTTCAGAAGAGACATTACATAAGGGTCTTTTCCGAAATCACGGTTATAGAACTCTTCAAATGTACGTTTCCACATTCCCATTCCGCTTACTGCAAGCTTCCTCGAGAAGAACCAGTCAGAGGAAGCTCGTTCATAGGTACCTTGCAGATTCAGACCGGAAATTGCCGATACCCGGTAATCATCCTTATATTTTTCAAACAGCTCCTTGCAGAAGCGAAAGTAGGTCACATCCGGCAGAATGTCGTCTTCCAGCAGAATACAGTAATCTACTTTGGACCAGATGATCTCATATTCTTCTTTTGCAGTGGAATACAGTCCTTCATTCCGGTCATGATAAAGTTTATAGATCTGGCAATCCCAGTCGATGTGCGATTCCACATATTCCCGGTTCTGATAGATCTTATTCCATTCATCTTCATTTCTGCCGCCATCTGATTCCAGAAAAAGGATGCTAGGTTTCACCTGGGAGATGATTTCAAACTGTCTTTTCTGGCATTCCGGACGAATCCAGATATTGAGTTTCACCGGCACATCAATTCCATATGGTTTCATTTTGAAGATTTCCTTTCATATAAACGATAAACGCGATCTATTCCATCATATTCCCCGGTTTCCTGTGCAATCAAGTCATATCCCGGAAGATCGAGTTCATGGTCCATGGAGATCAGATATCTGATTTGTTTCTCTTCAATGCAGCGAAGTCTTTCCTGCTTCATCTCCTCTGTTTCGCTGTTGATGGCAGAGAAGTACCTGCAGGCAGGAATTTCGCCGCCCTGCAGGTAGAATCCCTGGTCATACCCTTCCAGCATCAGATAAGAAGCGCTGGGATCATTGCTCTGGATCAGAGTAACGAAATCCTGCTGCACGGATCCATGTCTGCCGATTGCACGGAGATTGGAAGAGCCATAGGCGCATAGAACCGAAAGACCAGCCGAAAGACTGATCATGACTTTCAGATTCATCTTTCTGGAAGCAGATGGCAGCAGAAATACGCTGAAGCAGATCATCGGAAGAATATAGTAAGCGATGAAAATGTTGCCAATAAACGAGATGAAATACCAGCAGAGAAAGGTCAGAATCAGCAGATTCCTTGCCTCCGGCTTCTGATGGAATTCATGGATTCCTGCAAAAAGACCGATGGTACTGAACAGAATCAGAACTGGATTATTCTTCAGATAGAAGAAGTAGGCTCTCGCCATCCGATAGATTCTGGTCAAGATTCCGGCAGAGGCAGGATACTGGTTCAGGTTGTAGCCGAAGTAGACCTCCAGAAAATCGGAGAGGTTTCCATGCAGGGCAAACAGAAGCACGGTAATCAGCACGGGCACCAGGAAGCCAGCCAGCGCTTCCATGATGCATGGAAGGAGTCTGCTGCGGTCTTGTTCAGCCTGATAAAGAATCAGCGCAGCTGCCAGGCCGGCAAAGAAACCGCAGAGCGTGAATTTCATCAGAAATACTGCAGAGGCAAGAATGCCGATCATGAAGCAGTCTTTCTTCGAGAAAGATTCTTCTGCAAGAATTCGTTTCAGGGAAAGATACAGGCAATGCATCAGCAGAGGCAGGGATAGTTCTTCCACGCTTCCTCCGCCGAAGGAGAATGCCTTGGCAGTGACGATCACCATCGCAATCAGGAACAGGCCGGGAAATGGATGTTCCGTATGAAGAAGCTTAAGAGTTTTCCAGCATTCCCGAAGAAACCAGAACAGGCAGATGAGCTCAATCAGATATACTCCTATAAAGGAATGGTCTGAGATCATGGCAGCAGCTGCATACAGCACATAAAGCAGCGGCCCTTTATGATCAAACAGATCCGTATACATCTGTTTTCCCTTCAGCATTCCCCTGCCGATGGTCAGAAAGATATTGGCATCACTCCAGGGATTCTGTTCATACAGAAACGAAGAACGGGAAAATACCGTGATGCAGAGAAATGCAGTCAGCAAGAGCGCTGCCGCTGCTTCTCTCGGTTCATTATTCTGCTTTCTGATCGTCATCCTGATCCTTCTTCTGTCTGAGGAGCGATAACTCATAATTCAGCTTGCGGATATCCTTGTCCATCCTGCTCATCTGCATGTACAGGAAATAATTCAGCAGAAACAGGATGGCCGTCATGAACAGGAGGATGAAGTTCGTGACAGACTGAATTCCGATCAGATTTGCCATCCACCTGGCAATGCCAGGCCAGATTGCAACGATCAGGACAAAGACTGCCCAGGTGATCCAGACAACTGCATAGCGGACGTTCATCCGGGACTTGGCAGAACTGTAAATCACAAAGATCAGGATACCGAGGGATGCAAGAATCAGCACCCATCTCAGCCCTTCCGGAATACCAACGGTCATAGAATCTCCCCTGCTACTGAATAAACAGAATACTCATCAGAACGTTATACATGAAGCCTGCGGATTTCATCGGGTTATGAAAATAGCTTTCCCCTGCTTCTCGTTCTTTCATGTTAACCTGAACTTCCTTGACCCGATAGCCATGATGGATGACATAGGCAAGCGCGTCCGGTTCAGCTACAAAATTCATGTTCTCAGCAAAATCAGCAAGCGCCTTTCTGCCGAGGGCTCTCATCCCGGAAGTCGGGTCTGTGACATGGCGGCCGGTTTTCAGACGGATTGCCCCGCATAAAAGCCGGGAACCGATCATCCGGGAGGTTAATGGTTTCTTCTGTTCCACGAACCTGGATCCCACGACATAGTCATTGCCTTCTTCGATGCCTTCCAGAAGCCTATGAATGTATTTCGGAGGATGCTGGCCATCACCGTCCGTCACAATTGCGACATCATAGTCATGATCCCTGGCATACATGAATCCGATCTGCGTCACGCTGGCAAGACCAGCATTCACCGGCAGATCCAGATGTTCCCAGCCCATGCGGTCCAGAATCTCGCCGGTATGATCGCTGGAGCAGTCATTGATCACAAGGCTTTCCCATCCATAGGAATGAATTTCCGGGATCAGCGTCGGAAGATTATCCTGTTCATTATGGGCTGGAACAATAATCAGAACCTTCACGACAGTTTCTCCTTCGGACTTCCCTATTATAGAGGAATTCTTTCTGAAATGACACTTTGCCTATGAACGGCGGAATCTCTGAAAGATTCTTCTCACCGGGCGTTCCACATTGATATTCTTCAGCAGCAGATTGATCGCCAGATAGCTGATGATCGAGCATACTATGACAAAAACGCACATCAGTAGTGCATTTGAGGAGAGATAACGGTACCCGAGAAAAGAGAAAACCAGAATGCCCGAGCACGATGCCAAGCACTTCCATGCATTGGACGCAATGGCCTTCTGATCAAAGAGCCAGAAGTAATCACGGATGTGATACATCAGAATGCAGAATACCGTAGCTTCGGCAAAAAGTGTCGTCAAAGCAGCCCCGGATGCTTTGAAAGCAGGAATGAAAAACAGATTCAATACCAGGTTTTCGACTGCACCTATGGCCGTAGAAAGCAGATTGACCGACTCACGATGAAGCGGCAGATTGACGCAGTATGCAATGGCTCCTCCGAATACCGCAATCGGGACAGCAGCTGCCAGAATCTGAAGCGGAAATACGGAATCCATGACTTTTTTCCCGGCAACGATCTCAACGATCGGCTCTGCCAGAATGAAAATGCCGAGGCTCACCGGCAGTGCAACCACGATCATGTCGTTGATGACCTGATTCAGCAGCTGTCTGAACTCTTCCATGCGCTGATGGGCAAAATAATCGCTGAGCCGTGTTACAGTCACATTGTAGATCGCCGCCAGCAGCTGCTTCACGACGGTATAGACCTTGACTGCGATGGAATAGATACCGCCAAAATAATCTCCGACCATCCAGCCGATCATGACATTATCGATATTCAGATAAATCGATACTGCAAGGTTATTGGAAAACAGGACAAGAACAGGTTTGATGTGATCACGGAAATGAATGTCCTTGGTCAGATGCAAACTGCAGTACTGACGGACATGAATCAAGTTCATGATCGCAATGATGCCGTTAGTGCCAACCTGGATGGCAGCATACTTGTAATAGTCATCCGGGGTTCTGACCAGAAGAATTATCAGAATGAAACTGAGAATCTGGATGACAATGGAACGGACCGTAATATAGAGGTAGTCCTCATAGATCACATTCAGCCAATCCACGCCGATCGTCGAAAAGACGATCGATGCACTCATGATGACTAACAGTACCTGACGTTCCTTCAGATTCGGAAAGACGGCAATGCAGATGAACAGAACCACATATGCGACGAGTGTCGTGAGGATGTTCATCGTGAAGATCTCATCGGCAAACTGCTGCATCTTCTCCGAATCAGAGCGGAATTTGCCGCCTTCTCTGGTGGCATAGGTGGTAAAGCCAAGGGAGGCAATCAGCCCGATATAGCCGATGAAGGACTGGGCAAAGGTGATCTTGCCAAGGTTTTCCAGCTGCAGGGCTCTGGTTACATAGGGAAAGATGATCAGGGGAAATACGATGGAGACAATCGTCCTCACCGTATTCAGGACCATATTCACTTCTACGGACTTCGTGTGCTTATTCATCCGGTTCTTTGAACCTCTTCAATACCTCTGTCCACTGCGTTTCCCATTTTTCTCTGGAAAAAGCAGCACGGATGGTTTCCTGTCCCCGGCTTGCATAGGTCTTTCTCAGTTCTGGGTTTTCAATCAGTTCTTCAAGAGCATCATGAAAGTCATCTGCCAGGGGTCTGACCATTCTTCCGTTATAACGGTCCAGGATGATATTGCTCATGCCGCCGACATCGGAACAGATGACGGCACATCCTGCTCCCATCGCTTCCAGCAGTGAAAAGGAAGTGCCTTCTGATCCGATGGTCGGAACGAGTGCGATATCCTTTGTTTCATGAATCTTCAGACTGTCATGAGGCGCATAAGTGAGAAAGGAAACATTCGGGAATGCATCAAATACTTCATGAAGCTCCTGTTCGTATCTGCCATCACCTGCCAGCGTGAAAGTGACTTCCGGATGTTTCTTCAGAATCGATGGCATGAACTGTGAAAGAAGCTCTACCCCCCGGATAGTGACAAATCTTCTGGCAAAGATGATCCTTGCGGGGCCGTCATATACTGGTCTGGAAGAAGTCACATCAGAAAAGTTCGGAATCACCTGATAGGCAATATCTCTTCTGGTGGTCTGAGTTCTGAGCCAGTTGATATAGTTGTCATCCACGCAGACCGTAAAGGAAACCAGCTGATGGCGTTTCACTTCGCCGTCTGCCTGCAGATGGCGAAGAAAGGAATCAAACGGAGGTCTGACCTTCCGGTCCATAATCGTCGGGATATCCCAGTAGATACCATGCTGGATCATCAGAGAATGAGAAAAATGATGGGGTTCTGTCTGGGTGCTTGTTGCAAAGATCAGCAGATCATTCTTCAGATCTCCCTGTTCTTCTGCTTTCTTCACGAGATCTTTTGTCCAGGCCTTGCGGACTTCCTTCACTCCGATGATATGCAGGCCGTTTTCAAGGGTCTTTTCAAAGTCTCTGACGGATCTCTGATAGACAATAGTCTCATAGCCAAGACAGATGGAAAGAGCACATAAATTTTCAATATAGTTCTGCAGGCCGCCGATGATGATGCGGTCATCGTTTCTCTCATCCAGATAGCGGTTGTAGATGATATGAATTCTCATGATCAGTTCCTCGCTTCCTGGCTCAGGTCACATCCGGAGAGTTCCAGGAAGTGATCTGTTTTCTCTTTCTCAAATACGGTGAAATACTGATAATCCGCCAGGGTCAGCCCTTCTGACATCTTCGGAATATTCGCATGAAGATCTTCAAAGAGCAGGAATCCATTCAGCAGAATGAGCCCCATCAGGGTCACAGCTGACTTCTTGCGGGAAGAAATTCCGGAAAGCATTCCCGGAAGCAGAATCAGAATGATGAATTGCAGGAAATCAGAAACCCTGGACATCAGACTGTAGCCGGAAAAGCAGAAATAGATGAAAACTGAAAACAGGAAGACCAGCACCTCAAACTGCAGGAATTCATTCTCATGAGAATCCATGAAATGATACAGGATCAGAATCCCAGCTCCGAATACAGCCTCCATCGCAGTGCCCATGAAGCTGAAAGAAGGCGCCAGCAGATATTTCAGAATATGCATGAACGGTGCCCAGGGAGTGCCGGCAATCGACTGGACTAATGGCGGAAGCACCGACGTGAAGATCACGGTCAGTCCGATCGCAATGCCAATACCGATTCCGATCAGCTTTCCTGGCTTCTTCTGAAAGAGAGGCACAAGACGATAGAGCAGCGGGACGATCAGCGCGGGAAAGGCTGTTTCATGGAACAATACTGCCGCAATTGCAAAAATCTCGTATCTCAGATACTGCTTCTTCGGAAGAAACTCATAGAAGCCGAAGAGATACAGGCACATGGCAATCATCTGCCGGATGCCGCTGGAATAGTAGACCACCATATATCCTGATCCGATGAACAGCAGAATGCTGAGCAGAATATTCCTGCTTTTCTTCTGCACGACTGCAGCCATAAGTCCGCAGCAGATCAGGTTGACCAGCAGCACGAACCACCGATATTCTTTCAGGAAAACTTTGCTCCAGTAGATCAGAATGCTGAACAGGAGATTACGCTGAAACCCATTCTCAAATGCTCCTTTTACCGGTGTCTCAATCCAGTGGAACAGATAATAATACGTATCCTGATCTGTTCCCATATTGAAGCGGGCTGCAAACAAGACCAATAAAATCCAGAACAGGACATAATCTGTTTTCGTATTCGATTTTCCGCGGAACTGCTCTGCAATAAGCCAGACTCCGAGTGCTCCATAAATCAGAAAGATATACATCTGTCAGCTGCCTTTATAATCCTTTGCATTCCAATATTGTATCAGAGTGCGGAAAGAACGGCACACAATCGCGGTCAGCGGAAAAGAGACATGATTATGCAGCAGAGCCTGGTAAGCTTCCCGGACATTATTCCAGTAGCCGGAACCATTGCTGGTTCCGCCATAGAACATCTCAATCATGACTTCTGGAACATAGGCAAGCTTCACGCTTCCATCTTTCAGAATCCTGAGCATGAAATCATAGTCAGAAGAACTGTGATACTGCAGATCATAAAGACCGTATTTCTCATAGACCTCCCGCTTCAGATAGAGGGTCGGGTGGGCGGGCATCCATCCGAAATGCAGGTTCCCCTGCCCCATCTTCCAGTAGCGACAGCACTTTCCCTGATTCATGTAAACCAGATCCGCATGAACTCCCTGGTATTCTCCGGAATTCAGAGCAGAAATCATCGTGCTAACAGCATGGCTGGAGGTAAATAGATCATTGAATACTGCCAGCACTTCTCCGGAAGACATCCGGATCGCTTTGTTCATGCCATCATAGATGCCATGGTCTGGTTCTGATTTCCAGACTATGGTTTTCCCATTCGGATTCTGTTTTACGGTTTCTGCATAATAGCGGATCCGATCTAACGTACCATCTGAAGACCCGCCGTCTGCGATCACGATTTCCAGATTGTCATAATCCTGTGAAAGGGCACTCTGAATCGATTGTTCAAAGTGCTCCTTGCAGTTGAAGGTTGTCATCAGGAGAGTAACTTTTTCTGACATGCATACTCCTATCGGTTATTCTGCTCATCGGTGGATCCCGGCCTGCGCAGAATCGTTCCGGTTTCCAGACGTTTCATGGTATTGGCAATTTTGCGGTAAGGACGGTAGATCTCATGTTCAAAGAAACGATGGCGTTTCAGCATGGCTTCATACTGACGCACATTGATGGAATGAGGTCTTCGGCCTGCTTCCTTGAGATCACGATCAAAGATTTCATACAGGAAGTCTTTCAGCTCATAGGGATTCTTCCGATCCTGAATCGGGTTCTGGTTCAGGATTTCCAGAGCCAGATCCTCATCTGCATCTACTTGTTTCACATAGGCAATGACATCATCAAAATCAGAAAAGTCATGACAATTGATAAATGCTTTCGCATTGAAATCCAGGGAAACATCCGGATCTCCATAATAGATCGGAATCGTATACGCCCGGAATGCGTCTACGATCTTCTCGGTCAGATAGCCCTTGTATGAAGTATTTTCAAAAGCGATGGAGAACCGGTAATCCTTCTGAAAGGACTCCTTGTTTTCGACCGGACCGCCGACATTGTTGAGGTATCTTCCGCCGCTGTCTACCTGCTTATATGTACTGAGCTTCTGATAAAACTGCGCCCGGACATCTTCTGCAAAGCAGTTGGATACCACGAAGTTGCAGAACTTCCGGCTTCGCCATTCCTCTCTGGTAACGATTCTGCGCTCTTTCAGAAGATCCAGGTACCCCTTGCGGTATTCATGAAGCAAATAGAACGGAATCCGCCGATACCGATCCCCGAACGAAATCCGATCAAAGCCAAAAGCATAATCACATTCATTGAAGTCAGGAACGACGCATTCTCCGGTATAGAAGATCCTGATGCAGTCATAATCCAGATGCTGATAACCAAAAACAGAATAAATGACATAATCCGGATGATCTGAGAATTCCACGTCGTATCGTTCTCTCAGAAACCGGATAAAGTCATTATGTTCCCGATCAAATGCCGGATTGAAGTCGGCAAACTGAAGTCTGATTTTTCTGCGTTTCTCGCCCATACTCTAACAAAATTAGCCCTTTCTAAGTCTTCTGCATAATTGCTGATCAAGATCTTCATGACCGCAGGAACAAAAGATTATCTCTGAAGGGAACCATTGGCTGTCCCGCTAATCATTCTTTACAATGCCTTCCAGAGCATCCTCAAAAAGAGGACCAAATCAGAACTTTTCTCCAATATCACTGATCCTGCTTTCCCACATGGCAATTCAGGTAATACAGATATCCAAGAGCCAGGAAAAATAAGATTCCCGGCAGATGACTATCATCTCCGACAAATGCCACCGAAGAAAGCATAGAGCCCCAGAAGATGCAGATCACAAGAATGATCAGCCATTGCTCAGATGGATCCTTCAGATATTTCCGATTATTCCAGACTTTCTTCAGTCCTTCAAACAGGTAGATGCAGAACGGAATAAATCCAGCAGCTCCTGTCCATAACAGTACATTTACAAAAGCGTTATGCGCATTTGTAATAGAAGACATCACAGCATTCACGACGTCTCCATTCAGCCAGCCCTGGCCGAAGATCGGATACTGCAGGAACCCCGAAATTGCAGCCTTCCAGATTCCTAATCTACCGCTGCTGAAGCTGTTGATAAACTCTTCTGATGAAGAACTTGAGGCTTTGAATGTCCCAGCATGTGTGAATACATAACCAAGAATCAGAGCACAGGCACCCGCAAAGAGAATCCATAGGGAAGCCTTCTTCGAGACTCTCTTCCTCATCTGCCTGTAAAGAATAAACGCAAATACAATTGCAACCTCCAGATAAGCATTTCTGGCATCAGCAAGCAGAATCATCAGCAGCGAAAGAACCGTATTCAGATAGCAGAACCAGCGGGCAAGCTTCTTTTTTTCGGTCAGATAGAAAGAGAGAATAATTCCGGCGACACAATGATACCCGCCTGATGTTGCATATCCCATAATTCCGAAATACCGGGTGCGATCCCCCCTCCAGTTCGTAACAGCTTCTCTGGGAATGCCAAGAACTGTATTCCAGCCATTCCGGTAAAAAAGAAACATCACAAGTGAAACAGAAATCAGAAGAAACAATTCAATAGACAGAAGACGCAGGATCGAATCAAAATCTTCCGAAAAAGAATCTGAGTAATAGTATCCGATCGACACTACCACGTACGAAGTCATGATAAGATATCCGATTCCGGCAATCTGCCCGGCCGATGGTGCACGGGCTCCGAAAATCAATGATAAGCAGGCTGCCGCAGTCAGTGCAGCAGAACTTCGGCTCAGCAATCCGGGAGGAACCTGATGGTGCACCAGATCGCCAATCAGAATGAAAGCTGTCCATGCACAGTCCCCCAGCCGCATGATGGTATAGAAAAAAGACAGATCCTTTCCTTGCTCAAAGAAAAATGGCACTACCGCAATGATCACCATCATTGCATACAGATAGAACTTGCAGAGATTTCTGCGATCTGACATGAAATCAATAAATGTTTTCATCTTTCTCTCCAAATAAAAACCGCCTTACACATTATATCGTGTAAAGCGGTCATTTCTAGATGATGGTTCTCGCAGGAAATTTAGTTCCTATCTGAATATCCTCTTCCCTAATTTTTAGCTGCATCTGCAAAGCCCTTCATTTTGCATCAAAGACGTAAATCTGTAAAATATCGTTGATACATTAGGAGATAAGATAAATGGAAAAAATACTGATCACCTCAACGGGTTCTGTTGCATGCGAAATTGTAATCAGAAATTTGAAAAAACTGGGATATTATCTGATCGGGTGCAACCTTTATCCAAAGGAATGGGTTATTGAGTCTTGCCAGGTAGACAAATTCTTTCAAGCACCTCCGGTACGTGACGAGGATTCCTACATCGAATTTATTCAAAAGCTATGTTGTTCTGAAGGAATTAATTATATTTTCCCTATGATAGATTATGAGGTTGATGTATTCAATCATCATCGGGATTGGTTTGAAGAACACGGAATCATCTTGTGTATCTCTCCTAAGAAAGCAATTGACTTGATAAGAGATAAGAAAAAACTTCAAGATTTTGCCAAAATTCACTGCCCCGAGGTCAACCCGATTCCAACCTATCAGGCAAATGATTATCCTTATCAAGATAATACTTACCCTATTGTCTGCAAGCCTTATAACGGCAGAAGCAGCCAGGGACTGAAAATAATTAATTCAGCTGAAGAATTTCATTTTTTTCTGGAAAATGAAGATACTTCTGGTTACATAGCAGAGCCTTTTATCAATGGTCCAATTGTCATGGTAGAAACGATACGTCAGGAACAGCCAGAAAAAATCATTACTCTAGTTAGAAGGGAATTAATTTCTACTCCACACGGTTGTTCCATTACAGTTTATGTTTATGAAGATCAGAAGCTTCAGGAATATACAAGAAAGCTTGCCTCTTTGCTAGGTGTCGTGGGAGATGTGAATTTTGAGTATATCCTAGATAGCGAAGGAAAGTATCACCTTGTGGAGTGCAACCCCAGGTTCTCTGCAGGTGTTGAATTTGCCTGCATAAGTGGATATGACTGTGTAATTAACCATATCAGGTGCTTCAAGAATCAGCAGATTGATGATTATCATTTCCGGAACAATATGGTAATTTCGCGGAACTATCAGCCTCAGATTACTGCGAAAAATATTGAAGTACCTTACTCCTTAACTAATCATTGAATGAAAATGCTCTACCTGATCGAATGTTGCCCCATAATAAAAGACCGAAAATTATTTCGGTCTTTTTTAAACAATTTTTTGATCTCAAAGATCAATACTCAGGCATCTGCTGTGCAGGAGCCGGCTGCTTCTCCGGGATCTGCGCAACTGCAGCTTCGGTCGTGATGAAGAGACCGGAGATGCTAGCAGCATTGAGCAGAGCAGAACGGGTAACCTTCGTCGGGTCAATCAGTCCGGACTTGAACATATCAACCCATTCGCCAGTCTTGGCATTGAAGCCGATATTGGTCTTCTGTTCCAGCTGCTTCTCATAGATCTCATTGCCGTCATAACCAGCATTCTCAGCAATCTGCATGATTGGTTCCTTCAGTGCATCGAGAACTACGTTCATGCCCTTCTGCACATCAGTGACATCAGACTTCAGAGAATCCTTGACATCGGTATATGCCTGTACCAGAGCCAGACCGCCGCCAGTCACAACGCCTTCAGCAACTGCTGCCTTGGTAGCGTTCAGAGCATCTTCAATACGAAGCTTCTTGTCCTTGAGTTCAGTTTCAGTAGTAGCACCGACCTTGATCAGAGCAACGCCATTGGTCATCTTGCCAAGACGCTCCTGAAGCTTCTTCTTGTCATAATCAGACTTCGTGTTCTCAATGGCAGAACGGATTTCTTCGACACGAGCCTCTACATCTGCCTTCTTGCCCTTGCCGCCGATGATCGTGGTCTTATCTTTGCCGACAACAACCTTCTTCGCAGTGCCGAGGTCAGAGATCTTCATATCTGCAAGGTTCATGTTCAGATCCTTTGCAAAGAACTTTGCGCCAGTCATGACAGCGATATCGCCAAGCTGGTTCTTGGAGTTGTCACCGAAGCCAGGAGCCTTGGTCGCAACAACATTGAAGGTACCTCTCAGCTTGTTGATGATGAGGGTGCTCATGACTTCGTTGTCATAGTCATCCGCAATCAGCAGCAGTGCACGGTTCGCCTTGACGACTTCTTCCAGTACCGGCAGAATGTCCTGAATGGTGTTGACCTTCTGGTCCGTAACCATGATCAGCGGGTTGTCCAGAGAGACTTCCATCTTGTCATGATCAGAAACCATGTAAGGAGATACATAGCCCTTGTCATACTGCATGCCTTCGGTCATCTCGAGCGTAGTCTCGAAGGACTTGGACTCATCGACATTGATGACGCCATCACGGCCTACCTTGTCCATTGCATCGGCAATGATCTGGCCGATTTCTTCTGATCCGGAAGAAACGGTAGCGATTGACTTAATATCTTCAGACGTCTTGACTTCCTTGGAACGCTTCAGAAGATCTTCTGCGACTGCTTTCGCAGCCTTGTCCATGCCTTCGCGCATCAGAACCGGGTTGGAGCCCTTATCTACTGCCTTCAGGCCATTTGTAATCATGGACTGAGTCAGAAGCGTGGCAGTTGTCGTACCATCACCAGCAGTCTCGTTGGTGTTATTTGCTGCTTCATAAACCAGCTTAGCGCCCATGTTCTCGAACTTGTCTTCGAGTTCGATTTCCTTTGCAATGGTAACGCCATCATTGGTGATGAGCGGTGAACCATAAGACTTTTCCAGAACGACATTGCGTCCCTTCGGGCCGAGGGTGATCTTGACTGCATCAGCCAGCTTATTCACGCCATCCAGCATCTTCTGGCGGGCGTCTTTTCCGTACTTAATATCCTTTGCCATATTCGTTTATCTCTCCTTCAGCTTTCTATTACTTCTCTACTACTGCAAGAATGTCTTCTGCAGAGATCAGCAGATAATCTTTCTTGTCATAGGTAACATCTGTTCCGGAATACTTCTTGTAGATGACTCTCTGGCCCTTCTTCAGATCAATCGGGATCAGCTTTCCATCTTCCGTCTTGCCAGGTCCTACTGCAACTACTTCACCAAGACTCGGTTCATCCTTCGCTTCTTTCGTAGTCAGAATGATACCGGAAGCAGTCTTGACTTCTTCCTTCACCTTTTCCAGTACTACATAATCATGCAACGGCTTCAACATATTCTTATTTACCTCCAGATGTTAGCACTCCGATTTCATGTTTGCTAACCAACAATGATTATCATAGCCGGAATTAGCACCATGTCAAGAGGAGTGCTAAATATTTCTTATCATTTTCTTCTCAAAATGCCTTCTGGTTTTTCTCACCCGCCAAGCCTTAGTACACATACGATCAGATATTTCTTTCTCCAGGAATAAGAGCTCCTAAACGGATTCAATTACCTGTTTCACTTTCTTGATTTCATACTCAGGGAACATCTCATCATCGGTTCCGACTTCTTTCAGAATCTGAATCAGGCGGTTTCCTGCATCTTCCCCCATATCACGAGGATTGCTGTGGTAGTAATAGCTCAGTTTCCTCAGAATCTTTTCGAACAGCACATCAAATGCAGAAACATCCTGATACGGCAGGAACTTTCCCTCATGATTCTTAGTCAAGGCAAACAGCAGATCATAGAGTTCTTCCCCCAGGGTATCTTCATCAATCCTCACCGGCAGCAATGTCATATCGCTTTCCACGATCGGGAATGTGCGGTCAGCAATCTGATAATTGATCGTAAAACCCTCAAAGCTGCTGAAGAGTTTAACAAAGTCGTCGCCTGAGTATTCTTTCCCGTCCACAAGCATGCGGGTGCCATTTCTTTTTTCTTTAACTTCAAATCTGCCGACCGCTTTCGAAAAATACCCAAAGTTCTCATCTGAATAAACACCACTCCCCCAGTTCCGGTTTTTTCTGCGCTCCAGAGTCAGGTTCTGAAGGCCGACCGCAGTCTTCTCGATTACTTCATGAACCAGCTGCATATCATTTTCGGCAGGTCCCATTACAGAGAAGGTGAAATGGGTATCAGGCTGATGGGCGAAGACTTTTCCTGTTTTTCCGCAGCGATAGATTTCTTCCATCTCATAATGTCTGAAACTGCCGAAATCAGAGCAAGACACGAGAAACATATGAGGAATATGATACTCATCCATGACTCCGCACATGTTCTCGTCAGCTGGCATTATCGTGTGATCGTCCTGTTTCACATACATGGTTCCTTTTTCAGGAAGAAACAGATAATCGCCGATCGGCTTGCCATGCAGATAGCGGAAAGAGCTGAACATTGTTCCTAAGGTGCTGATATTCTGATCAGATCTTTCTTCCGGTTCATCATAGTAATATCCATGTGCTGCTTCAAAAATGGTCATACTCATGGAGCCGAGCGGAAACTCCCCATTCTTCTTCAGTTCTTCTCGATAAGAGTCTGCAAACCAGGGAAAAGTATCAATGCTGACCGTTCCGGCTTTCATCTCTTTCTCTAGTTTTACTTCAATTTCCATGAAGCTCATCTTTCTGGAAAAACCATGTTCCCTTAGCCACTGATCAGATTGCGCCTGGTGTTTTCTGATTTCTTCTCTTCTCGCATCATTGCAGCGATCCATGTAGGTTCTGCGATCAATCATCTGGTTTACCTCTTTCTCCTTTTCCTTGATCAGAGCAGTATGATTCATCTTTTCCCGCTTCCGCTGATTCCGCTTTCTCCGTGCTTCTGCTGAAACATTGGCAAAGTCGTATCCATCTGCTGTGAAGTCTGCATGGTAAATACCGGATTCATACGGAAGAAAGGAATTGATGGTACCGATGCTGCAGGAAAGCTTCTTGCTGATCTCTTTCGCAGATAGTCCTTCTGCTTTCAATTTCTGTACTTCCTGAACCATGTCTTTCCCGTCTTTTTCAAAAGAGTAAACACCGGCAGTCACCAGCAGTTTGCGGATTTTCGTCATGGTAAGCCCGAAGTATTCCATCATGGCTTTCATGGAAGCCTTCCCATTTCGATCTGTTTCCATATCAGCTTCCGGGTGCAGATAAATCTGTGCTGCAGCTTCTGCCATTTCATTTCTTGCCTTAACAGGGTTGTAATCCGGATTAACCTTCTTTCGTCCTCGCTCTGCCATATTCTGACCTCCAGGTTCAATATAGCAAAATATGCCCATTCTTAAATATTATCCGTGACAATTCAATTTTTAAGCTGAAGAAAAAGGAATAGCACGTACGCTACTCCTTCTGCAGGAAAGAGGATTCCAGAATGTCCGCAATCCGCTCGGAGGCATGACCATCTCCATACGGATTTGCAGCCTTGCTCATCTTCTCATATTCTGATGAATCATTCAGAAGCCTGCTGAATTCCTGGTAAATAGTTTCTTCTTCTGTTCCTACAAGTTTTAAGGTTCCAGCATTGATTCCCTCCGGTCTCTCCGTGGTATCACGCATGACCAGTACTGGTTTGCCAAGGCTTGGTGCTTCTTCCTGAATACCCCCGGAGTCTGTGAGAATAAGATACGAGTGTTCCATGAAATTATGAAAATCCAGGACATCAAGCGGTTCAATCAGATGAATACGTTCTTCTCTGCCGCCTTCTGCCTGGTCGCCGAAGATGTCTGCAGCCGCCTGCCTTACTTTTGGATTTAGGTGAATGGGATAGATTGCTTTGATATCCGGATGTTCATCCATGACTCTTCTGATCGCTCGGAACATATGATGCATCGGTTCTCCGAGATTTTCCCTGCGATGTGCAGTAATCAGAATCAGCCTGCTTCCTTTCGCCCATTTCAGTTCCGGGTGCTCATAATCTTTCCGGATCGTTGTTTTCAGGGCATCGATTGCCGTATTTCCGGTAACCCAGATATGAGAAGGATCTCTCCCCTCCTTGATGAGATTCTTTCTTGATAGTTCAGTCGGAGCAAAGTTATACCGGCTGATGATCGACACTGCCTGGCGGTTGAACTCTTCCGGGAAAGGAGAATAGATGTTATAGGTTCTGAGTCCGGCTTCTACATGCCCGACCGGGATCTGCAGATAATAGCAGGCAAGGGCGGTCGTGAATGTGGTAGTCGTATCTCCATGGACCAGAACAACATCCGGTTTTACTTCTTCCAGAACTTTCCGGATATTCAGAAGAATCGCATCGGTGATATCAAACAGGGTCTGATTCTCTTTCATGATGGAAAGATCATAATCCGGCTGTACATGAAAGACTTCAAGAACCTGCCTCAGCATTTCACGATGCTGGCCGCTGACACAGACCACCGTACGAATCGAACTACGTTTTCTGAGCTCATTGACGACCGGGCACATCTTGATGGCCTCTGGTCTGGTTCCGAATACCAGAAGAACTGTCTTCATCTTCGTGTTTCCTTTTCCAGATTCACATGAATATGCTGATCCATGTGATCAATCATCTCACACATCTCATCCGTATTGCTGAAGCAGAGAACCATAGCCCCGATTCCGAATTTGCCATTCCGGAATGGATACACCTGGTCCCCAGGTTTAGCAGTGACAAAGCACTTTACGATCCGCTTCTGCACTTCCTCATCAAAATCTATGGACTGGAAAATTCCCTCTTCCCTGCTGTGCAGAATATAGGACGAACAGCATGCACAAGAAGGAACCTGCTTCAGATCTGAGATATCATCTCCTACTGCCTGTCTGACCGTATACATTGCCATATCAACCCCGGTTGCCGCGCATACGGTATCCGGAATCAGATTGCCTCCATTTCTCGGTCCGATCTCAAGAATATAAACTTCATCATTCTTTCCGATAATATATTCTACATTATACGCTCCCATCGTCATATGCAGACCGGAAAGGATAGACTGCACAATCTCTTCTGCCCGTTTCTGCACTTTCCCGCTCTGAATGGAAGGATAGGAAAGACCAGCAGGAACATAAGGAGAGACTTTCAGATCATGATGCTGATCACAGATTCCCCAGAAAACGATCTTTCCATCTCTTACAAAGATGTCTCCATCAATCTGATAACCCTTCTTCTCAATGAATTCTTCAATGATCACATGATGGGAGATGGAATAAGAGAGTGCTTCCTCCCAGGCTGCCTTCAGCTGATCCAGGTCTGTCACTTTCGTGACTCCTTTGGAACCGGAAGAATCTACCGGTTTTACCATGATCGGAAGTTTCAGTGTTCTGGCAAAAGCTTCCGCTTCTGAATACGCAAAGAAACTGCTTCCTTCCGGCATCGGAAGACCCTGCTTTCTCATAAAAGCACGGAACTGGTCTTTATGAGTCATCACCATCACGCTCTCATATGGGTTTGTCGGCAGCCCCATCGACTCTGCTACATATGCAGCAGTAGGTGCAGAAACATCAGAAGCGTAGCTGACGATTCCATCAATCTTCAGCTCTCTGGCCTTTTCAAGCACTTTCTCTTTGTCAATCGTGCTGATGTTATAGTATTCATCAGCATACTTGTGCGCCGGATTATCCGGAAGATAATCAACGTCTATTACATGATACCCAAGTTTCTTTGCCGCCAGTACTGCGGTTTCCTGGAAGATATTTCCTCCCAGCATCATAATTTTCTTTGTCATCTTATTCAAACAGCTTTCTGAAGTATTCAATGTCCTCTGGGTAGGTAATCTTGATATTGCGTTCGCTTCCCTTAGAGAGATAAACAGGATTCCCAAGCGACATGTAATATGCAAACGCAGAAGGATATTTCTTTCCAACCTCCGGATCGAAGTCCCGGAATAGATCCCTCAGAATTCTCAGTTGAAAAGTCTGAGGGGTCAGAATTCTGAACAGATGGTCCCGGGATATCATTTCATCCGCACTGGAATCATCTTCTCCGGTTCTGACCATTGTCTCTACACAGGGAATAGAGGAGAGTGCACACCCATATTTTTCCGCAACCCGAAGAGAATCCGCAATCGTCTCCTCATCCACAAAAGGCCGAACCGCATCATGAATCACAACCAGATCAGAGTCCTGGCAATCAGAGAGAGAGACGACCCCTTTCCAGCACGATTCAAGTCCATTATTCCCAGCCTCCGCAAATAAATTAACCGTACCGAGAGAATAATATTCCTTGGCTTTCAGCAGGAAGGATTTCCATTCAGGAGAACAGACAATGCAGATTCGATCGATCGAACTGCAGTTCTGGAATTTTTCCAGCGTATAGACGATCATCGGTTTCCCTTTGATTTCCAGGAATTGTTTCGGAACAGCGGTTTTCGCCCGAATTCCCTGTCCACCTGCCAGTATCAATGCAATATTCATCATTAAGCTCCTGTTTGCGAAGTCTGCTAGCCATTATTCTTCGACGAAAGCGTCAATAAAAGGTAATATTCCCACGATTATTCCAGAGACTTCCTCTAAGTCAATAATACTCCCCAATTTATAAATATTCTCTCATAACTGCATCGATGGAACATAAGAATCATTCATTCAGCACGGGAATCGCTTGTTATTTCCAGTCACTTTAAACACGAGCCAATAGGAGCGTCCTCATATCATTATGCAGGAAAAACCTTCCTCCCGCTCCGATGATTATCCCTGCCAGGATCGCTTTCTGTCCTAGTTTCTGGCTCTTCATGATCCGGGGTGGTAAACCATCCAGGATCATGAAGAACCTATATATTCCGACATAACAGAAGCAGAAATCTCGACATTTGCTTTACCCGGCATCGCTTGTCTGCCAATTGTCTTTAAACTCAGACTGATTCATCAGAGAAGAAGCATGGTCCTACAGCAGTTTTGCTCTTACCGGCTATGCTTTTTCCTATCTCTGTTTGTTCTTTTCAGAGCACATCCATGAGAAGATGGCATGAATGGCTCTCACAACTATCAAGAATCCGGAGTGATCCCGCTAACTTTCTCTAATCCATAATACTCCGCAATTCTCTGATTAATCCAGGCTTCTGGATCTGCGTCGAGAAGGTATCCAGGAACTGTCAGCAACACCGGTTCTTCAGATACCATCTCCAGCCGGACTTTACCAGAGGAATGGTTCAGAATCTGATCCTGCTCATACCTTTCTCTGCTGTACTGAGTTCCTTCTTTGCTGAGAATCAGTTTCCATGCACCGATTCCGACAATCGAATCAAGGCTTCGATAGCTAGCAAGCGAAATTGCAGCTGCCGTCAGAAAAGCAGAAATATATTTCTTCCAGTGAGCAAGAAAATCAGCCGCAAGATTTTCAATGTTTTCGTAATGAAAGCCGAATCTTTTCTCATACCACCCGCACCAGTAAATGCAGTTCAGAAGAATCAGCCAGAAATACAGATTGTGGCAGATACTAAGTGCTCTCTGCTCCCCTTCAGTTCCGATCGAATACCAGGATGGAAACCATTGAGCAGCATAGACACCAAATGAGAACAGCGTAAAAAGAACCGGGTAATGGAAGTTATAATCTGCTCCCCGAACCGAATAAATTGTCAGAAACACAATCGGGAAAAACAATAATACCACTATCAGGGTGCTGTATTCTTCCAGGCTGGCCAGAGCACTGATGATCGAGCTGCCTATTGCAGGGAAAATTCCCATTCCTGTATTGACTGAGCGGCGATATCCTACCCCAGGAGAGAATACATTTGTGCAGAAGCCTGCTACCAGACTCAGCTCAATTAGCAGAATCTGATATCTGCTGTCCTTTCTGCGCACAAATACGGAAACAGTATACAGAAACCCTGCCAGCACAGAGGTGAGAATTGTCAGAAGATTCCCTCCCATCAGAAGGAAACTGCAAACCATGCAGATTATGGTATGAGTTTTCTGGCGTTCCTCTATCTTCCCTTCTCCTAGCAGCAGCACTCTAGAAGCCAGCATCAGTGCACAGCCATAAAAACCCGTATAGTAGATCGCAGAAGTCCACCAGTAAATACTCTGAACTGGTGAAACCATAAGGTTCAGTGAAAGAGTTACCAGGATTAGAAATACCAGTTCTACCCTTCTTCTGCTTTGATGAAGAAGTTTGCAATAAACAGTTTCAGTCAGCAGATAAGTTCCGGCAAGAAACAAAGCCAGAACAATTACCGGGCAGATCCAGTAGTATTGCTCGCCGAAAATCCCTCCATGTAAAGAATTGATGAAAACGTCTGTAAACGATCCAGACCAGTTCAGATAGAAATCCTTTACGGTTGAAAATGCAGCACCAAGAACTTGTGCAAAAGAATGACCAGCTTGCCAGGCAGCATGGGTTTTTGTCCCATACCAATAGTCATCGAGCAGTGGATGAGCATAGAGTGAACAGTAAAGAATAGGAACAGCAGTAACAATTGCTATAACTCTGAAAACCCGAACCAGCAATTCCACAATTCCATGCATCCTAGAATTATCTTTTTTCATCGCATTCTCCCCTTAACGGCTGAAACGGTTCAAAGCCCAGCTCCTGAGAGTCAAAAGATGTAGGATCTTTCACTCGGAAGGCAGCATCATGCAAATTCATCAAGCTGAATCTATTCAGCTGGTTTTTTCTTATATAGAAATACCAGATATCCGAAACAGAGCCAGAACCAAGGTGTTTCAATATGCAGATCTTCCCCTATTATACATATGTCCAGCATAGATTGAATAAACACGCACAAGCAAAGCACGATAAGCCATTCCGACTTAGACTTTGCAATATATCTGCCGTTCTTGAATATTCGAATAGTACATAAGGTGATTACCAGAACAAAGATCCCTGTTCCAATGAATCCGGTCCAGCAGAGAAGATTGATAAAAAGGTTATGATGATTCAGATAGATTCTTGCAACTGAAAAGGTTTCCCCAAGCGTATCGCTTTTCATCCAGCCATTTCCAAAAATCGGACGTTTTAGAAAATCCGTCCATCCAGCAGCCCAGTAATCTAGTCTATGGCTCAGAAGTTTATTCCAGAACTGATAATTATCCATTCCTGAAGTTGCAATCTCCTGTTTTAATACGGGGACAAAATAACGCTCAATTGAAAAGAGAGAGATTGCTGAAAGTCCAAGAGTGATAATGACTCCGATCCATTGAACTTTCGTGATTCTCTTTATACCAATTGCAATAAGGCAAATAACAATCAATATGATATCCAGGAATACTACTCTTGCGTCCGACATCCCCAGCATCCATAATGCCAGAACTGCATTGATCAGTACGAGCAAGGAACCAATCACTTTAGCTACCCAGTTATGACACAGCTGGTCAAAGAGATATAAGCTTAATACTATACTCAGATATTGAGAAAATGAGGCATACCCGACCGAGAGATAGTAACCAGCATATCGATCATCGATATGTGTCACAAAGCCAGATAGATTATTACGAGCAGAGAAAAGACCCGAAAATGATTTCAGCAGATTCCTGAAGATATCTGAAGATGGAGCAGACACATTGTACTGCCAGAAAGAAGCGGCATTCATAAAGAAAATCAGAACTACTGTATTTACGCTTAAGAAAACAAGAAAATTGCGGAATTGCTTCCTGCTGCAGGAAAGACTTCCTGAAGTAAAGATGTAAACCATGACCCCATAAGAAATCAGATATTTTACCTGAGTAAGATCATGCGGTCCGCTCTGAAAGATCATCGAGCCTAACGCAGCAGTAAATAGCAATTCGAAAAGAATCTTATATTTGTTATTCAGGATTCTTTTATGAATAAGGTCATCAAGAACAATTACAGTAGCCCATAGCGTATATACTTGTTCAAAGACTGAAAAATGGTATTCATAAAAATACGGAATTAGTATCCGAAGCAAGGTGATATCATAAAGGATAGATAAAGTATAAAACGCAATAAATGCTCTCTTATTTGTAATTAAACGTGCTAATTTCACCATGGATGTAATTTATATCATTCTTTGAAAGAATCTCGTTCACATATCTGGATATTCATCTGTCACTTCGTTTTCCTTCTTGCCAAGAATTGCTTTCTTGGAAGTTCTAGCTAGATCCCCTTTCAAGCCTCCCTCCCTATTATATCAAGACCATTTTGGCTTGAAATAAAGCTTTTTTGAATGTGCCTCGAAGTACTTGCCGTGGTTATGGATCGATCATTTCCTGCATTGAATGCGAAATCATAGAAAAGTGTGTACGATGAAAACATGAACGTCTGACTTTTTCAATAAACAGCACTTGTTCTCCCATCACTTCTATGGCGGCGATCCTCCCGTGTCTACCAGGATCACTGCATACTGCACAGGTCCCAACTTCCTTCGTTCCGTTTATCCATAACCTGGACGTCGGCTAAGCTTTTCAACGGGATTAAATTCCCAGGACAGTATATCTGCCGACTGCTGGCTTGTACTTTGTCTTTCTGAATCTGCTGACTTGCCCTGACAGCACTGCTTGCGCAGCGGACGTTAGCCTGTCATGGCTTATCGGTAATGCTGAACCGCCTTATAATCCGTCGATCACAAGGCAGATCTCAATGTCTGAGCTTCAGGCACTCAGATCTGCCTGTGACATATTTCTTTGATTCTTACGCTGCAACTGGGCGAATAATATGGATCATGTGCTGCAGATACTACATGGAGATGTCGCCGGAGCTGCGACCGATTATTGAGGAAGCAAACCGATCTGCCTTGAAGGAGCGGATCGTTAATAAGCTCGGAAGGCCTATGGTCACAGAGGGAGAAGTCCGCGCGACCAATATTGTGCCGGTCATAGCGCCGAACCGATCTGGCGCAAGAACTGTCTTTTTCATGGTGTGGGGCTTCACCCTTCCTCGCTCCTCTTCTCCCATGGTCAACGCCAGAGTGGAAACGGCCAGCACAAAGCCCACCTTCAAAGAAAGCTGGGAACATCGCCGCTGCATCGTCCCGGCATCGTACTCCTTTGAATGGGAACATTTGATCAATGCAGCCACCGGGAAAGCCAAGACCAGCGATAAATACATGATCCAGCCAGAAGGATCCGCTGTCACTTGGCTTGCGGGACTTTACCGAATCGAGGATATATCTGGTATTCAGGTCCCAGTATTCACGATCCTTACAAGAGAACCTAGCGAAGAGATCCGATTCATCCATGACCGAATGCCGGTCATTTTGCCTGGAGATGACATCGAAAAATGGATCGATCCGGTTAGCAAACCGGATGAGATCATTAAGAATGCTATGACGGATATGGTATTCGAGAAGATTATAGCGTAACAATCCAAACAATATAGTCGAAGAAATGCCGGAGCGTGATCGCTTCAGAGTGCGATTGCTCCGGCTGTTTTAATGAGCTCCATTTTTACGAAAATCGGGTACAGATAGCTTGCTCCGAACGTTCCGAGGGTCTTCGGTCCCTCCACAGCGCCATCCAGTTCGACGACTTTCCCATACGCCTTCATCACGGTTGCTCTTGTGATGCTCTTCTCTTTCCGGTCCACGAACATCTCTCCGCCGTGAATCTTATACGTAAAGTCCAGACCTTTGCTGGTGGTGAAAAGGCATCCCTGCAGGTAGATTAACTCCTGCCAGAGCTTCTCTTCTTTTTCAGCATCCGTTCTATCGTTGTTCCTCTTCCTCACACGATACTGTTTCTGCCGCTCTGCCTTGATACTGATATCTGGGAGGTTGTAGATGATGTGGGCGTATGGAAGGTAGGAATTGATACTTGCACGTTTCAAGCCGGTCTCCTCGGTGATCTGAGCCACAGTCAAACCTTTGGTATAAAGTTCTTGAACCTTGCGGCTTAGAACTGTTGAATACAGCCCACCTGTGATCAGGAGCTTCCGTACTTTCATGACGGTAATATCAAATTCATCTGCGACGTCGTGCAGACTCACATGGTCCGCGTCTTCCTCTATCCGATCGTCAACTGGATCGCCGTAGCAATCACACACAGCAGTCAGAAGTTCCTCCATAGTGGTGGCACCGTTATAGTTTAGTTTCCGTTTATGTGCCGGCATAGTCTTCGCTCCTTTTTGTTGCTTTTAGCAACATTGCGGAATCAATTGATTCTGTCGTTTTAAGCGACATATTCAGCTGATTTTGGATAACAAACACTTATTTCAAAAGGTATTTACACGTTTTCATAACATTCATCTTGATTTCTATTCCTTTCTTCGCTATCATACAAATGTTTTTGGCACTACTCCGCTCGCACTTATTGTCGTTTTAAGCGACAGAGGAGAAAAACATGAAGAAATTATCGATGCAGCTGCTTGCCGATACCGTGGTATCCCGCCGTAAGGCTATGAAGATCACACAGGCACAGCTGTCCAAGACCACAGGAATAAATCGCGGTCTCTTGTCCCGGCTTGAATCTCTGGATTATGTCCCAGCCATCGAGCAGCTCCAGGCATTGGGTGAAGCCTTAAACTTCGAGCCCACGGATATGTTTGTGGATACAGCCACGTCCACTCCTATTATTGTAGAACGACCCTACAAGATTGCCGTTGCCGGAACAGGCTATGTTGGTCTCTCCCTCGCAGTTCTTCTGGCGCAGCACAACAAGGTAACCGCCGTTGATATCGTGCCTGAGAAGGTCGAGAAACTCAATAACTTCATCTCCCCGATCCAGGACGAATACATCGAGAAGTATCTGGATGAGGCAAAAAAGGGTAAGCGGAACCTCGATCTGACTGCCACCACAGACGGTGCGGATGCCTATGCGGATGCCGACTTCATCCTTATCGCTGCTCCTACTAATTATGATCCTAAGCAGAACTTCTTTGACTGCTCCGCTGTGGAAAGCGTACTAGCTCTCATCAAGGAAAGTACAGCTGATCGAGAAACGAAGCCAACAGTCATCATCAAGTCCACAATCCCTGTCGGATACACCGTACATATCCGAGAAAAAATGGGTATGGACAATATTCTCTTCAGTCCGGAGTTCCTTCGGGAGTCCAAGGCACTCTATGACAACCTGTATCCCAGCCGGATTATTGTCGGGTGCGACGAGCAGACAGAAGATACCGCTCGCACCTTCGCAGGCCTACTTCAGCAAGGAGCGATCAAGAATCCGATCGAAACCCTGTTCATGGGCTATACAGAGGCGGAAGCCACAAAGCTGTTCGTTAACACCTATCTGGCGCTCCGCGTTTCCTATTTCAATGAGCTGGACACCTACGCCGAGGTCAAGGGCCTGAAGACCGCTCCGATCATTAAAGGTGTATGCCTGGATCCTCGCGTTGGCGATTATTACAATAACCCGTCCTTCGGTTATGGTGGATATTGCTTGCCCAAGGATACCAAACAGCTCCTGGCAAATTACCAGGATGTGCCGGAAAAGCTGATTCAGGCCATCGTGGAAAGCAACCGGACCAGAAAAGACTTCATTGCTGATCGAGTGCTGGAAATAGCTGGGACTTATGGCAACAGTGAATCCTTCTCTGCAGCTAAAGAAACACAGCAAAAAGGAATTGTAGTCGGTGTATACCGGCTCACCATGAAATCTAACAGTGACAACTTCCGCCAGTCCTCGATCCAGGGCGTCATGAAACGGATCAAAGCAAAGGGTGCTACTGTGGTCATCTACGAGCCTACGCTGGAGAATGGTTCCACCTTCTTCGGTTCTCAAGTCGTAAACGACATAAAGAAGTTTAAAATGATGTGCGGATGCATTATCGCTAACCGCTATGATCCAGTGTTGGATGATGTGCAAGAAAAGGTCTATACCCGTGACCTATTCAGGAGGGATTAACCCATGAGCAAAGTAAAAATCGATCTGAACTATAAAACAATCCTCGTGACTGGCTCTCCTGGATTCATTGGTGCCAATCTGGTCCTCCGTCTTCTGAAGGAAATGACTGGCGGCACTGTAATCAGCCTTGATAATATGAACGATTATTATGATCCGGCACTGAAAGAATACCGGCTAGATCTGATCGAGGAAGCTGCAAAAACGAGCCCGGTCAAGCATATCTTCATCAAAGGCTCCATCGCGGACAAAGGTCTCATTGACCAGGTCTTTGCCGAATACAAGCCCGCCGTTGTAGTGAACCTGGCTGCTCAAGCCGGAGTCCGTTACTCTATTGATCATCCTGATGTGTACATCGAGTCAAACCTCATCGGTTTCTACAACATTCTGGAAGCCTGCCGTCACAATCCAGTAGAGCATCTGGTGTATGCGTCGAGCAGCAGTGTTTACGGCGGAAATAAGAAGGTCCCTTTCAGCACAGACGACAAAGTAGACAATCCTGTGTCCCTTTATGCAGCGACCAAGAAATCCGATGAACTGCTGGCGCATGCGTATAGCAAGCTCTACAATATTCCTTCCACGGGACTCCGCTTCTTCACGGTCTATGGTCCTGCCGGACGTCCGGACATGTTCTACTACTCCGCGACCAACACACTCTCCAAAGGCGGCACAATCAAGATCTTTAACTATGGCAACTGCAAACGGGATTTCACCTATGTCGATGACATCGTTGAAGGCGTTCTCCGCGTCATGCAGGGAGCCCCAGAGAAAATGACCGGTGAGGATGGGCTTCCTCTTCCGCCCTATGCTGTTTACAACATCGGCGGCGGCCAGCCGGAAAATCTGTTGGATTACATCTCAACACTCCAGGAGGAGCTTGTAAGAGCCAGGGTGCTACCGAAAGACTACGACTTCGAAGGCCACCGAGAGTTGGTCGGCATGCAGGCTGGTGATGTGCCTGTGACCTATGCTGATTCCGAGGCTCTGGAACGTGACTACGGATTCACACCGACAATCGGCATCCGTGAAGGGCTGCGGAAGTTCGCCGAGTGGTATAAGGAATACTACATCACGTAACAATCCAAACGATATGATCCAAAAGAAAGCCGAGGGAGTTGATTTCCTCGGCTATTCTTTATTGTTCTGTTTCTCCCGAGCTTGCACTGTGGGGGGGCGAGCGCAGCCCTCTCTATCGGAAGTACTCGGCACCGGGTATAGTTCGTAGAAACACTTCTCACAAAGCTGCCCGGAACCTTCGACGTAGTAACGACGGAGCGTGATTGGAGTGTTGGGTTGATAGATTGTTGGTTTGCCACAGCGGATACAGAGTTCGGTCATGGCTCTCACCTGTACATGAGAAAATGCGCTGTAAAGCTTACCGCAGCAAGGCCAATTGCTACTATCGACGTTATAACGCCCTTTTTATACCACTTCATCTTCCTGAAGCAGATTCCTGCGTTATGCCAGCTTTCCAGTATTAACTCGTCATTGAAATCCTTGTCAGTACCCTTTGCCATCAATTTCTGATATTCTTCCAGATTAAACGCATGAATATCACCATAATACAATGGATATTTTTTCTGTGTAGCTTTTACTTTACCACTGCTTTTCAAATTTGGTATGACGGCTTTAGCATAGAAGAGAACTGCAACTGCCATCGCAAGAAGGCTTAATACAAAGCTCCACTGATATGCCTTATACCAGCACTCATTGATTATAGGATTATCTGGTGCTTTGATATAGCGCTCCGCCAAAAATGTGAAAACGCCGAACGCCCCAGTAAATATTCCACAGGAAACACTGACTTTATTGTCAGCATTTTCAATCCATCCATTAACCTGCTCGTATATATACTTGTTACGTTCAATACCGATTTCTTCTTTTTTGCTTTCTGCTTGTGGGGCGGTAACTGGTTTGCTTGTTTTTTGATTATTTGATCTTCCCATCCACTCACCCTTTTGGTATGTATCGCTTCTTGTTTTGCTGGAACTGATACCTGCCTTTTTCACCATGTGAATAAGCAATCATTTCAGGCTTTTCTGATGCCCCAATCATAACTCGCTCATAGGCAATCAACATGTTTTCGGCTGTTTTTACATTCTCAAGAATAACATTTTTCATCATCGAAAAGGACTCCGGAGTGCCTACGCATATCTGAAGACCATATCGCGTTCTGATTAGTCTTCCGTCATCATGGAAGAAATGGATGTCTTCATTAGCGAGTTTTTCAGTTTTTATCCAGCCGGCACCATATACGATACATCCTATGTTTCTATAATCTACTGGAACATGCAGATGTAATTCCTTAGAATAGTAACCAAGGAAATCGCTCTCAACACCGCTAACCATATCAATCAAGCCCTTGTTAACGGCGACCACTCGGACTTCTGCCTCCGTGGGCTTAATCGTAGGTGGAATGGTAAGATAACAGAATGGATAATGTTCTCTCATTCCCCTGAAATCGGAAAGAACATTGCTATAGTACTGATTCCAGTCAACTTTATTCTGTTTCAGTCTTACAGGATTGACGCCGCCTATACCAGATCACCCCAGGCACCATTGTAATTGTTCCGAGCTGTATTGGCGCGCTGCTGTTGAAAAGAAACACTACTCACATATTCCTTATATCCAATAGTTGCAATAAAACAATTTCCGACCTTCTTAAACTGGTTAGCTAGATTCGCATCCTCACTTTTCAAGCCATTATAGACTTCGGAAGTGATTGCGACTTGATCTTCACCAGCGTGCTTATCTTCCATTGTGTCTGCAAGAATTACAGTCTCTCCAAGAAGAATATTATCTTTCTCTCCACGAGCTCCTATCTTTGTTGCGAATAATCTGCCGAAGTCTTCTCCTACTCCAATATGGACTGTATATGGCTTGACATTATCAATCATTCGCATTGAAGCAAGTATTGCCGCTTTGAAACATTTCTGTTCTGATTGGTACACACCGTTGACATTCTGTCCCGGAATATTGTGATAAAGCGACAGCTCTCTATCACCCTGGAACTGAACGTGGATGCCACCATGTTCTGTGCTAACTTGATACATGGCACTCAAAATCTGCTGTGTCTTCTGAGCCATTTCTTCGAGATTACTATCATCTTCTTCAAATTGGCACGTGAATCCACGAACATCAGCGAACACTGGGATTCCGTCAAGCTTCTTACATTGTGTTTTACTCAAGTTCCTGAAATTCAGCGGTGCACGGACAGCAGCAAAATCAATGTCTTTCAGATTGTCACTGTTTGCGTAATCCTTTGCAGTTGTCATGTCCACATCTGTAATCGCAACTGGAGAATCAATGTAAACTAAGTGCTCAGTGTAATACTTATCCTGATCATATTTTTTGATAGATGGTTCATCTATCTTTTCAAAGTGCTTTTTCTCCCCTTCAGGAAGAGCATTATAGATATCCTCTGATATGCTAATTCTGTCCCATCCAGAGAGAGCCTGCAACTTCGCCGCGTAATTAGCCGCATATCCAATGGTAGTCAGCTCTGAGAATCCTTCCTTTGTAGTAAACTCAAAATCGTAGAATTTTCCATAGGCAACACCAATGTTGATATAGAAGTCCTTCAGAGTTTTGTACTTCGGAATATCAGAATTGAGATACTTGGCTAACTTAAATGAATAAGCCGAAACCGCCTTCACAACCTGGAACGCCGATTCAATATCATCAACCACATAAAGATGCAGTCGCGCTCCAGTTATCTTTTCAACCACAAGATTCTTCGACTGCTTTTTTCCGAATGTTTCAACCGAAGTAAAGAACGTATCCAGAGCATGAATGGCATGTGTAACTTCGCCAGTTTTGCTCTCCTCGTCAAGAATAATGTCGTTGAAATTCGTTATGTTGATATAGAAATGTATGCCTTTCAGTTTCTGCAAGATATTTCACCTCCTAGCTGTGAACATTTTATTATAGTACAAAATGCTGTATATTTCAATCCGCTTAGAACGCCATATATAGAATGTGTGTTTATTCCATGATAATGTCTCAAGTGTTGGAAAGGGAAAATGTCCAAGGCAGATACAGCCTGAAACTGATAGTTTTTAATGCCAGACTGGCTTCCTTCTGAGATGCTGTTGCTATGCGCATGTAACAGCCAGGAGGACTGAATGAGAAAGGTAGAACTACGCATGAATGAACAGTTGAAGTATGAGACTATTAAGGAACTTGTTGATCACCATGGGAATAAGAGACGTGCTGCGTTGAAACTGAATCTGAGTATCCGTCAGATCAATCGTTTGATTAATGTGTACAAGGCTAAAGGAAAAGCCCGCTTTGTTCATGGGAACAGAAATCAGCGCCGTGCTAATTCCCTTCCACAAGAATTAGGAAGAAAGATTATAGCTTAGTATGAGCATGACTATCAAGGCTTTAATTTCAAACACTTAACAAAAAAACTGAATGAGGTTGAAGGCATTGCGGTTTCCTACAAAACGGTTTACTCCCTCCTCATAGCTGGAGGATTCTACCCACCCAAGGAACATAAGGCCTCAAAGAAAAAGCGGGCCAAGGCCAGAATTCTGGCAAATAAGCCTTCTATTTGCGACGAGGATCTGAAGATCGCCATTTCACATGAAATTGACTTAGAAGATGCCCATCCACGCAAGCCAAGGGCCAAATATTTCGGTGAAGAGATACAGATGGATGGTTCCAGCCACAGGTGGTTCTCAGACTCCAAAGCTACGCTTCACCTTGCCATTGATAACGCAACCGGAACCATCGTAGGAGCTTATTTTCAGAAGGAAGAAACACTCGCCGGATACTATTGCGTTTACAAGCAGATCCTTAAAAAAATATGGCATTCCCGCAAAGTTTTTTACAGACAACCGCACCGTTTTCTATTACGAAACGCACAAGACAAAAACGGAGGAGCGTGATGTTCTGACACAGTTCGGATATGCCTGTAAGATGCTTGGCACCTCCATTGAGACGTCAAGCGTTTCCCAGTATAAAGGGCAGATTGAAAGAGCCAACCAGACCTTCCAGGACAGACTTATCAGTGAGCTGCGGAAGGAAAAAATCACAACGATGGAAGATGCCAACGACTATCTGATCAATGTTTTCATACCCGACTTCAACAGACGCTTTTCATTGGATTACACCAGATTTGAGGTAAGCGTCAATAGGTCTGCATAGTATTAACCCCGGCACACCAAAGTCTGAAAAGGCGGACATAGATGTGCCGGGGGATTATCTTTGATAGGCTATCTGACTC